>OHAT01000007.1_pt1 | contig 238758 bp, 192 predicted proteins | sample 1577141 | NCBI WGS metagenome assembly OHAT01 (sample SAMEA3541578, study PRJEB24748) | human gut metagenome | biome: human gut; feature: human-associated habitat; material: faeces | place: China | collected 2012 | reverse complement strand
CGGACAACTCCCAGCTCGTGTACACCTACGATGCCATGAACCGCCAGAGTACACAGACCTTGGCAAGGGGCATTGTCATCACCTATACCTATGACCTTTTGACGGGAGACATGACAGGGATATCCTATGGAGACACCACACCGGATTATTCATTTGAGTACGACCGTTTCGGAAGCATACAGAGCATATCGCAGGAAGGGCATAGCATCCCCGTCGAACAAAGAGGCTATAACGAATATAACCAGCTTGAATTGGAATGCTATTTCCGAGGGAATGATGAGTGTTACCATATTCGGCACTATGATGAATATGGGCGAATCAATTTCGATACTCTCCAAATTGTGAGAAATTTCATGTTGGCTGAGATAGCCTATGAGATAACGACGGAATACAACGACCTGGGGCAATTGTCCCGATATATCTACAATCTCGGCCAGGAGGATGAACGGGCATTTCAATTCAATTATCTCTCGGGGACGCATTTTGTGTCGTCGATTGACTTCCCTGACCCGGTTTCGTTGGAATATACCTACGAACCTGTACGAGATCTATTATCGGGTATTATGTGCCGGAACTCGGCGGAAAACATGATCAGTAACCGAACACAAATTTGTGACCTACTCGGACGACCGACCGAGAGAACTCAAATCCGGGAAGGAGTAACAAGGGAGGATCAATTTATTTATAATTCTCTCAACGAGCTGACCTGGGCCAATCTGGGAGGAACTCCTTTTAACTACGGCTACGATAATATCGGAAACAGGAAGGATTCGGAAGAATTTGACAAAATGACATCCTATCTTTCCAATAACCTGAACCAGTACACCAGCATTGATCCCGAGGAAGAAGCAGCCTTTATTCCCACTTACGATGCGGACGGCAACCAGACAAGGGTACGGACAACAACGGGAATCTGGGATGTTGTGTATAACGCTGAAAATCGTCCCGTGCGATTTTCAAGTTCCGACGGTACGCTTGTGATCGAATGCACCTACGACTACATGGGTAGAAGAACGCACAAAATTCTGAAACGCAATGACAAATTGGAATTCGATGAAATGTACCACTATAACGACTACCTCCAAACGGCCGCGATCCGTGGAACCGAAACGCAGCACGTTATTCTGTGGAATCCTACCGAAACTGTTGCCACGCGTCCTTTGGCGCAGATTAAGAATGGAAACTTCTATTACGCCGTTCATGACTTCGTGAAGAACATCACGGAATGGGTTACCACGTCAGGCAGTATTGAGGCAAGTTTCGACTATACTCCGTATGGGACTATCATGAATGAAACCGGCGATTTAGCACTAGGTTGCATTGGATTTTCAAGCGAAGTAATGAATCAAGAACTTGGTATGATATATTATAATTACCGATATCTAAATCCTTTAGATGGGAGGTGGATTAATAGAGATTATGTTAAAGAAATATATTTTTCATACAATTTATATCAAATTATTTATAATAACCCTATTGGAAAATATGATTTTCTAGGGTTGATGGAATGCAATAAAGATAAATTAGGTGATAAGGGTGATTTTTCTTATTCCATTAATCTATATAGCATGTATGAAGAAAAGTTGAAAGTATCTGACCCAATTAAACAATTTTTTGATTCAACAAAAGAAATCATAACAAAGACAATAGAAGGTAAAATTGTAGAAACTTTAGAAACGACTCTTGATATGGTAGCCGATGGAGCTAAACTACCTATTAGAGCTATCGAAGCTGTAGGGAGTGCTATAAAAAAACAAGGTAATATAGGAAGTATAGTTATAGAAGCCAAAGGGAAAATATGTTGTTGTGATTCTAAAGGTGGTTATAAGGTCTATGATATCAATGGGAAGGTGACAGAAAATAATAGTTATATATTAGATCCATTAACATCTTCAGATAGATCCCTCAGTAAGGAAGCAAAAAGATTGGAAAGAGCAATAGAAGATATGTCTAAACAATTGGGGGAAAGAATGAGAGATATAAACTGTGATAATAAAGATGAACACGTAAATATTAATGTTTAGTTTGTGAGTAAATGAAAATTTTATTATTCGCTTTTTTGTTTATTTTAATTTTCAATCTAAATGCATCTGAAATTTCTGAAATATGGATATATAATAAGATTAAATATTTAGGCGGGTATGAATATTATGAATTTAGAGGATCAGATGAATATGAAATGAATCATGAATACGCCAATTTTTTTGAGAGAAAATTGATTATTTTCTGTTTTGTTGTCCCTGAATCCATTGTGCTTGGTCATACGCAATTTTCTTTAGATAAATCTAAAAATCAGACTATATATAATTGTCGCCATGAATTGAAAATTAATATGATTAAATTAATTGGCGATAATGTAGTTAAAATATTTAATTTTTATAAAAACAAGGAAAATATTCCTTCTTGGGTGATAGATAATTTTTTTGTAAGACTAAAAAAGTCGTCGAACATCAATTTATATAATAAATATATCCAAAGAAAATTGAGATTGAGTGTTGAGGAGATTAATGATTCTTTCGAAACCAAAAAGACAGATGAATTGGTTGGTGAGGATTTTTTAATAAGGTTGTATATTGATTCATTTAAGTACATTGTTAATGCGCTTAATGAGGAGAATATTGATTGCGAATATTTGTATTATGATTTAATGAGGACATTGCTTTCATATTGGATTTGTATCGACAACAAAATTATTCGGGAAAGTCTTCAATTTGAAGATATTATTAATGAATGTATTATAATATATGATGAGAATATTAGGAAAAAATGCTTGGAGGAACTCAAAAAGGGAAATGTAAAATATGAACTTTTGGATGATAATAGTACTTATTTGTTGAGAACAAATCTTTACTATCTGCCAAGCAGTTATTGTAAGTCTACAGGTGCAATGTTTGAGAATTTTGAAAAATGGTTGAATGAAAAAGTAGTTCTGAAGGAAAAGAAAACGAAAAAAGAAACTATTCGCAAAGAAGATTAGCTATAGAGATTAAGCAATGAAAATAATACTAGCGTTTTTGTTGATGACGATGACTTGTTTTTCTGAACAGGTCGAGTTTAGATTAATTGATGTGACAGATGATGTGTATAATGAAATTTTGACAGTCAATAAATGGGATGAAAATATGATACTTAAAAAACCATTCCACTATTGTAAAATAAATAACTTATTTTCTGTGATTGCTAAAGAAGATAATGACGGTGTCAATTCGTGCTTGATCTATATGTATCAATTGAGTAATAATGGAAAATGGAATTTCCTTCAGTATTGTAGATATAAAACAGAAAATCCTGGCAAAATACCTGATAAATTAATTTTTGATAATTCATCTATTTCTATTTTATCTAAAAACGGATTGATTGTGAATAAATTTGATGTATCAGTATGGGTTAAGAAAAAATAACAATTTGATTGAAATAGATATCAAGAATATTTTTATTTCTGAAAACAATAGTAAGACAATGAAATTAATGATTTTTTTTGTGTTGATGACGATGAGTGTTTTTTCCCATCCAACGGAGTTTGAGATCAAAGTGTTATCAGATGATGAATGTAAAAGGATGGAGGAAGAATATAAGAATCAAGACTTTAAATTGCCAAAACTGCAGATGCCATCTTGTTATAGTGCTTATTGTAAAATAGATGAGAATTTTGCTGTTTTTACACAAACGGCAGGTAGTGGAAGATGGGTTCATGATATATATATCCTTGCCAGGATGAAGAAAGGAGGATGGCAAGAGATTCAAAATTGTGGTTTTAGTACGGGAGTGGCAAGACTCTTTCCTGCAAAAGTGCGTTTCGAGAATAATGTTATTTCTGTTCTAACAGAAAAAGATAAGTTTCTTACTAGTTTTGATGTGTCTGATGTTTTGGATCAAATAAATAATAAATAATTTTCAGATTAATTGTCTGTTTCAATTTTGTTTGTTTTTATATATGAGTCTACATGGTATTAAAAAATATAATTTACATAGTTCATGTGAATATGATATCTTTGGACTTCTTTTGAAGGTTGAGTTTTATTTCTATACTACTGATAAAATTGTTGTACAGCCAAGTTTATTATTTATAGAAGAATATTATATGGAGAGAGAAAATAGTATCAATAAAGAAAAAATATGGGTGCAGGCATTTCCATTTTGGAATCCCCATTCTACAATTACAGCAGATAGCGTGGAAGATGCTATTTGTATTTTTGAAGAATATCTTTTATATAAACTTGGGATGAATAAAAATTTCTCAAAAGAAAACTTTGCGAAAATTAACGATAGATGGTTATAGTGAAAAATATCGAGCATTAAAAAATTCTCTACTATGTACACTGCACAAAATTTGATCTGAAAAAAATACCGGGAAGAGTAATTTTTGAAAACTCCGCTATTTCTGTTTTAGCAAAAAATGGATTGATTGTTAATAAATTTGATATAACTGGATGGTTTGATGAAAAATGATATTTTCCGACTGAATAATTGATGGAAATTTATTTTAATTGTAATAATTGAATAATGAAATAATATTATTTTTAATGTTGATGACGATTAGTTGCTTTTCTAGTCAGTTGGAATTTGATTTCAAGAAATTATCTGATGATGACTACAATAGTTTGATTGAAGAATATAAGGATCAAGAATTTAAAGTCCCTAGGAAGATAGGGATATGTCGGCATTGTGAAAAAAATGAACATTTTGCCGTTTTTTCACAAGAGTCTGGTAGTGGAATGTGGGTGTATAATATATATATTCTTGTCAGCTTGAAGAAAGGTGAATGGAAAGAGGTTCTTCATTGCGTTTATAGTACAGCTGAACCTAAAAAAGAACCTAGAAAAGTGCGTTTCGAGAATAATGTTATTTCTGTTCTAACAGGAAAAGATAAGTTTCTTACTAGTTTTGATGTGCCTGATGTTTTAGATCAAATAAATAATAAATAATTTTCAAATTAATTGTCTGCTTTTTTTGATTTTATATATGAGTCTAGATGGTATTAAAAAATATAATTTGCATAGTTCGTATGAATATGATATTGCCGGTTTATTATTGAATGTTGAATTCTATTTCTACACGACCGATAAATTGATCGTACGGCCGAGTTTGTCAATCCTGGAAGAATATTATGTGGAAGGAAGAAAATATAGTCCCCGACAAGAGAAAATATGGGTTCAGGCATGTACGTTTTGGAATCCTCATTCTACTATCACAGCAGATAGTATTGAAGATGCTATTCGCATTTTCGAGGAATATCTTTTATATAGGCTTGGGATAAGTAAAAATTTCTCAAAAGAGAGTTTTGCAAAAATTACGTATAAATGATTATAATGGAAAATTATCAAATCATTGGAAAGTTGCTCTACGAGTTGGAATTTAAAAAAACTGTGAGCAGGAGTAATTATATTAAATACAAATTTGTACTTGCCTATATCGTTAAGAAGGGAGATATGTTCTTTTGCGATTTTTTCACATACAAGGATTATTATTGGTTGATGTATGAGGAGTCAAAATACGCAAGCGAAAAACTAGAAGTATATGATGAATTTTCAAGTAGAATTATTCAAGGATGTTACAATTTAAAACACCTCATAAACAGAATTGATTTCTATATGAAATTTGGATTTGGTTCAAGAAAGGAAACGTTTTCCAGGATAATTCATCATCAAGCAATGAAAAAAATAAAAAGGAGAAGGTGAAATTAGCGAAATGTAATTTGGATATACTCTGTTTATTATTAAGAAATATAATGTTCTGAATGCCGGATGAAAAGATCTTGAAAGAGAAGAAAAAGAATAGAAAACTGTATGCAAAAAAGGATTAACTATATATTCAGCAAGATGAAAATTTTATCATTGCTTTTTTGTTTTGCATTCATTTCTGTGGCTGATGCATCGGGGATGGATCAGCTACTTATATATACTAGTCTCAAATTATTCGGAGAAAGCGAATATTATGATTTCAAATATTCGGATAAAGATGAAATAGAAGAAATATATAGCGACTTTTTTTGGAGTAAATTCAAGATTTATTATCTATTTATACCAGACTCTATTGTGCTGGGATATACGAATTTTTCCTTGGATAAAAATAAAACTAAGGATTTACCTTGCCGCAGCGATGAATTGAAAACGGAAATGATTTCCTTGATTGGTAATAATATAATCGACGTCTACAATTTTTATAAAGATAAGGATTATATATGTTCGTGGGTAATCGATGACTTTTTTCATGTACTCAAAAAGTCGCCTAGATTTGATTTATATAATGAATATATTCAAAAAAAGGCGGGTCTGAAATTTAATGAAATCAATGATGTGCTTAAAATAAAAACAAGGGAAAAATTTGTTGATGAGAATTATTTTTTGAAATCATATATCGATCTATTAAATTGTATCACCAAGGCACTCAATAGGGAAAATATCGATTGCGGATATTTATATTATGATTTAATGAGGACATTGTTTTCATATTGGATTTGTATCGATAACGAAATTATTCGGGAAAGCCTTCAGTTTGAAAAAAATGTTAATGGATGTAGCATAATATATGATAAGGATATTAGGGGAAAATGTTTGAATGAACTCAAAAGAGGGAATGTAAAATATGAACTTTTGGATGATAGTACTTATTTGCTGAGAACAATTCTTTACTATCTGCCAAGCAGTTATTGCAAGTCTACAGATGCAATGTTCGAGAATTTTGAAAAATGGCTGAATGAAAAAGTAGTTCTGAAGGAAAAGAGAAAGGAAACAATCCGCAAAGAAGGTTAACTACGCATTATGATGTAAAATTGGGATTTTGGACAAGAAGAAAAGAGGTTAAATATAACATATCTGGTGATATGGATATTTTTTAACTATATTAGGCGTAAATTGTTATATGATTTTAATTGTAGCTTTTTTACTTATTATATCTTTTTTAATATTTATCTATTCGAGGAATAATGGCGTTCGAAGAAATGAATGGGTGGGTATTTGTTTTATAATTTCCATATTACTATTTATATTAGCTGCTGGATTGTTTCATTTTTTAATTTATCCTGCAATTTTTGTTTGTTTTTCTTTGTTTGGCGTGTCTTTTTTATTTGATAGAAGGAAATTTATCGAGCATAAACATTTTTTGTTGGAAAGGACTGAAGAATCGAATAGAATATGTCTTTCCGGCGAATTTGTTCCTGGGAAGAAAACCCATAGATCAATGGTGTTTTATTCCCAATATCAAGAGATAGGATTAGCTTTTTCTCAAAGAAGATATGAATTTTCATTTTTAGGAGCTACTGGAGATAGATATGATTTTGTAAATACAGATTCAAATTGTTTCTTTCCTTTTCGATGAATAAAAAAATATGAATTAATATCTGATAAAAACGTTTTAATGAGGATAAATTATTTGGGCCTCAATAAGATCAATGTTGAAATGACGAATTTTTGTCTCTTTTCAGTAAAATTGAATAAGAGGAAGTTGATTTTTCGGGATGATTCTAATTCATGTGTTTCGATGTTTTCTATGATAAAGGAGTTTTGATTGATTGTAACAAGAATAATTCTGATCTTTATGTATGCCTGAGTTATTTCTTATGGATGGTTCTATATGGACGTATTGCTTATGATGATTAATGTCTTGTCTTTTATGACTTAATATACATTATTGGAATAAAATAAATAAAGATGGTATCATTGATATAGAAGATGGTGATCAAAGACATTAAGTTTTTTGCCTTATTGACGATAGTGTTTACTTAGGCGAGTATACAATGCCTATTGATAATTCTAAAGTATTGTTTTTTTCGAATATTAAAATATTGAAAGATAGGAGTATGACTCTTATTGCAAAATGTAATGTGGAAGAAAATAATCCTTGTGCCCAATTTATCAAATCAGTAGAGAGCCTTGATTGCGATGATTTGCTTTTTTATCCCGTCAGACGAGATTCGATATGAAAAAATTATCTGATTATTTTTAAGGTAGAGATATCTATGTTTTATGTAATATTTTACGAATTATTTTTATGGAATGGAGAGGTTTATAGATGAAAATCATATTGATTATTTTTTGTTGTTTATTTGTGTCACATCAATTGTGGTCTCAGGAGATTTCCAATGATGTATTTGAGATATTTCCTGTTCTGGATTTTAAGCAGTCGAGAGATATGCCAAAGGATGGATATGAAAAGCTCGATTATGCGTTTGAAACTACCTCGGGGAAAATTTTGCATGAAAATATATGGTTTGAATCAAGGGATGTTTTGAAGAAGAAAGGAACCTATATTGATTTTTCAGATGTGAAGGATGTGTATATGTTTTATAGTCAGGGAAATGCTGATCCTGTTTTTTGCAATATCAATCAATTACATTTGCCGGATGAAGAGGGTATAATGCTTGTTTTCGAAGAAGGCGGAGCGAAGAAATTGTCCAGCATGACAAGTGCTTGTCCTCTTCGTGTGGCTATTGTTAGCCAAGGAAAATTGGTCAGTGCTCCTTTGCTAATGTGCGAATTGAACAATAATGTCAAATTGACCTTGGCGACTTCTGCTGCGACCAGAAAGCTCAAGAAGGATTTTGATCAGCTTATCAATGATCGCGATCAAAGAAGGGGTGGCAGCAGTAATGAGAGATTGCCTGATGTGAGGTCGCCGAATTTTTCAATGAATGAATTGTTGGAAGCTGCGAATAACGGGTATGTTTATCCCCAGTTTGAACTTGCCGTTCGCTATTTGAAAGGAACAGGCGTGCCTCGAAACGATCAGGAAGCTCTAAGATGGTTCCAAAAGGCAGCAGAGCAGGGGCATTCCGTAGCGCAGAATATTCTGGGGCATTACTATAAAAATGGGTTGGGAACCATGGCCTGTGAGGATAAAGGCATGGCTCTGAAATGGTGGAACAAGTCGGCGCAACAGGGAAATGTTGATTCTCAATATAACCTTGGCATTTGCTACGAAGATGGATATGGAGTTGAGGCAGATGCCGGGTTGGCCGCGCAATGGTTCTTGAAATCGGCAACGCGTGGGTATAGTCCATCACAAAACCGACTGGGATTATGCTATGAGCACGGAATAGGTGTTCCTGCGAATATCAAAAAAGCTCTTACATGGTATAAAAAAGCAGCTCGGCAAGGGAATCCTGAAGCGAAAAAAAATCTTGAACGTTGCCTTGCAACAGATCATGGAACCAAGAATACTAAATAATGAAGCGCAGTATTTTTAGCAGCATTGTAATAGGAACGTCCCTTATTATAGTTGCATTGATAGTGATTGCTTATTTATCATCTTCGCAAAAAACAGGTAATTCTGCACATAGGTATGTCGCCTATGAAGATGGTTATAGAGAAATACGAATTCACTTTTTTCATAAAAACAAATTTGAAAATGATTTTGTGGAATCCTTCAAATTGTTAAAGGAAAAAAAGATTCGAGATGTGTTTATTCCTGATAGTCATTTTATTATATTATATTTTGTGATAGGTAAGGAATCGTATTCATTCTGGTATTCTCCAATGGCTACCGATTCAGCTGAATGGTATAAAGAAATAATGGATCGTGATGATTCGGCGAGGCGATCTTTTGAATTTTATAAAAAATGGATGAAGATATTCAATTCCGAGTTTTCATTTTCAGAAAAAGATGATTTCTATTATAAGGATTGAATTGAAATGGATGCAGAAAAATATTCTAAGAATGGAGCTATCCCTGTTTTAACAGGAAAAGTGGCGTTCTTTACTGGATTTGACGTAACTGCTATCCGAAAGAAATCATCGATTGACTGTGAAAGAGACTTGGCCACAGGGTCGGATGTTTTGGGTTTGATTATTTGAGGAACCCTCTCGGATCTATCAGCGCTTGGGTGTTGATGAGTTGATCTTCCGGAACGTTGTAATGGCAGTAGGCCAGATAGGATTCGGGTGGTTCCAGAGTGCGGATTCCCGGTTTCATTTTCCAGTCCCAATGGACGGATGCTTTGGCGGAATCCCGGACACGGACCAGATTTTTTTTGGCGGCGTTTGTGACGGGGAGATGCTGCCGGAAGGAAGCGATGTTGAGCGGTCCGTCGGTTCCCCATCTTTGCTGGAACCGATAGCCTTTCATGAGGAAGCGTCCGATGTCGGGCGATTCCCGTTCGGTTTGTTCGATGATTTTACCGATGGAATGACCCGGAGGGCAGTAAAGGTATTCGTCAATGTCGATAAATGCACACCAGTCTACTTCATGGCCCGATTGATCGATAAAATCTTCGTATGATTCGATTTGTCCATGGATGATACGCCCCGATTTCGGATCTCTGGGTTGCCAGGGAACAATACGGACGCGCTCTTCTCCGAATCGTTTGGCGATGGCGTGAGCTTCTTCCAGGATCTGAGCATCGGTCAGGTGAGCCGTGAGGCGTCCATATTCTTCTCCTCTCTTGCTGATTTGTTGAATTTGGAAGTAGCCATTGATAAAACGCGGGTTGGAGTTGGGATCCTTGCTGGCGGTGCTTCCTGTGTTGTCGTAGATGACGACGAGAGAGGCTCCGGCCCTCAGATGGAATTCAATCCAGTCCTGCAGCCAATAATATGATTCCCGGAGGATGGCAACGGCGCAAACGCCCCAGCGCAATGCGGGGGGCTCGGGAAGCGGGGGGAGGGCGTCCGGAGAGTTGTTCTGATGAAGATCCTCCCGGTTGTTGGGTGCGTTTGTTTGTGAAGGGGAGGCCGCTTGCTGAGGAACATCCTTTTCTGCGGGAGGAGAGACCGGTGCCGCCAGACGGAAAATCCCTTTTTCGTCGCGAATGAATCGCTCGTATCCCCAGGAATCCCATTTGATGTTCAATTCTTCTTCATCGTATGAGAGGATGGCGGCATGAGCCCCGGTTTGGGTGCGCCAGCCGTCGTGGCCGATGATACGAAAGGCATCGTTCCATGAAGGGTGGCGGATTTCCAGTACGTGTTCCTGCAGGGATGGTGCCGGAGCATAGTACTGGAGTCTGCCGGCATGTGCTTTCCGGTATGTTTCCGGGCCTCGGAGGGAGGGCGGGGTGTCTCTCCAGAGGAATGCAGACCTTAAGTCCGGAGGGAGTCCGGAGGAGATGTTGCGGCTTCCCAGGCGGGAGACGAGCGGGAAGAGAATCGTGTCGATGGATTCTCCGCAGGGTTCCGGCGGGGTGCTGGATTCAAGTCGGCGGAAAGCTTCGAATGCTTCCTGCGTCAGTGAAAAGCATGTCGGCGGGGTTTCTTCTTCCTTCCATGGGCGGGGGGCGTTTTTTTGATGTTTCCAGACGCTCCCCTTGTAGTAGACGGAGTCGTGCTGGGGGATGGTGGCGTGGAAATCGTTCAAGATGCGGAGTAGCCCGGGGGCAGGCATGTCCGTTTCCCGGATGATCAGGAAGTGGTCGAAACGCCCTGTTTCCAAGCCTCGAACTGAGTCGAGTACATCGGATGCCGGATTTTTACCCGGAAACAGCCGTAATGACACTGTGCCTGAGGCGATGGATGCCTGCCATCGGGGCAGGATCAGTTTGTGAAAGACCGGCTCGGTTATGCCTTTGACGGCTACGAAGATGCGGAGTCCGGGGTAATGTTCCGCCAAAGCCCAAGTGAGCAGGCGGTCCAGATGTTCCGGGCAATATGCCGAAAGGCAAAGTGCAAATTCCCGCTGTTTCCATGCGAATGAGACGGTTTTGTCCCGATAGTGCGTCCGGGGTTGCTGGTAGAAGTGGTTGAATGAGGCAACGCGGACATTGATATGTCCCATGGAGGCGGCTAATTCAATGGCATTGTCGATCGGGTAGGCGCATTCCCGGAAAAGAGTTGCGATTTTTTGTCGTTTGGATGCCGGGATGACGAGTGCGTGGGAACCCCATACGTAGCGGGAGCCTTTGGTCCGGGAGCTTGTCCGGAACGGTTCAAATTGGAAATCTTCCGGATGGGACGGCGGAGGACCCTGGGAGAGAATGGTATGGTGGTAGAGGCGAAAGATATCGGTCTCCGGGTGTTCCCGGAGTTCACGTTCAAGAGCGTTACGGAGCAGGGCGGATTCTGTGACGGAAGCGGCATCGCTTTCTCCGAAGATGATCAAGTCGTCATCCATGAAGCGTTCGTCGAGTAGCATTCCGGCAAAAGAGCTTCTCAAGGATTGAACATAGGGTGGGGTGTGGTCTTTCCAGCCGGGGTAAAAAAAGTCCAGTATTTTTCTAGGGTAGGTGTCTTTGAGGCAGGATATGTCTTGTGTGGATGGGTATGCTTCCGCCGTGTAGCCGAGTTGGGCAAGGCTGTCGGCTGCTTCAAGGATTTCGCCTTGAGTCTGGAGGAAGACACATCGGAGTGGGGGAGGGACGGAGGTGGACATGAGGTGGGAGCGGGGTAAGGAGGGGGGAGGATTGTTTGCCGGAGTTTTCAGTGCGAGGGGGAGAGGGGGCTGGCGGAAGATGACGGGGGTTATTTCCATAGCCATCGGAGTTCCGGGATGCCGCCGATGATGTCGCTTTGTTTTTGGGAGCAGGTGACGAGCATGGGGGTGGGGGAAAGAATGATTTCTCCCTGGCGAACCAGGTGGCCCCAGATGCGGTCTGTTTCACTGTTCCAGTTCTCTAAGGCTCGGGACATGATTAGGGCAAAAGATGGGCGGATAGCGAAGGCGGTCATGCTGCGGACGTCGCCGGTGACACGTTGCCAGCCGTCGATTTCAGCAACGCGGCTGCCTCCCCGATGCAGCATGACGCAGCCGGCTTCATAGGGCACCAGGGAGAGCAGCCCTTCCAGTCGATCCCGGAAGGCCGGAGCGAGGACTGCGTCATCTTGAAGGATCAGCACCCAGTCTTCACTGCATGTTTCTGCCAGGGCGATTGCTTTGCGCATCGCCCGCTTGCATCCGACAGCCCGGCATACGTACTCGGGAGTTGTTTTGAGTCGTGCGATGCAGTAGGCCTCCAGCCCCTCCCGTTCCCACCATGGTATTTCTTCCATCGTGGCGATGCGAACTCCATCGACCCATTCCCAGGTAAGGTGTTGCGCGGAAAGTCTCTGTCTCATAACATCCCTTTTGGGAGAGCCGGGAAGGCTGACGACGAGTATTTTGAATGATGGCGCTGGCATGGAGGTAGGAGAAAGAAATGGTGTTGCTGCCTAGGAAATACTTGAAAGACTATCTTCACAGACTAATCCAGAATTTCCATGGATGCAACCGGAAAGGTACCGGGAACATGGGGGGGCTCGTATGTTTTTCTCGTTGTTCCGGGAGAGGTGTATGGTATAAGGACAGAATTAGTTTTATGCCGATTGGCGTGAGATGCCGCCCGGCACAAACAGAATGAAGAATCTTGCCCCCCCCCGACCTCAATGCCCCGGATTGCTCTATTTACTTTGGCTCTCGGAAATAGCTACCATGATTTTCTCCGGATAAGTTTGCCGTTCAACCAAAGATTTTTCTTTCCGGACATGGAGACGGATTTTCATTATTTCAGCGATTTGGATCTGGAATTGCGGGGTGCTTTCTTCCACCCGGCCCGGAAGACAGTCTGGCCGTTTACTGCCTTCAACAAAATGCTATTTATCGACAGGTTTTTGAAGAAACACGATTTATACCGTTACTACGATTACGTTTACTTCATTGATGCGGATATGTGTTTTGCGCGCCAAGCGGGGAGAGAGCTTCTGGCGTCTGCGTTGTTTTTGATTAATGTACCGTGGAGGGCGCATGTGGCGGGCGGTTTTTTCGGAGGCGAACCAGCCCTGATGTGGAGGGCTGCCGCCTTTACGGAAGCTTATGTCAGGGAAGGCTGTGACCGGAAACATTTTGATCGGACTGCCGACGAATTCGTTTTGAAACGCGTTTATGATTCATTGGAAACAAAGACTGAACTGGACTGTGAGGGGAAAAAACAGAGCCGTTATCTCTTCTTTTCTCCCCGTGTTGAACCGGACCGGCTGGAGGAAGCGGGGGAAGCCGGACATTTGCTCGTGAATGTGGAGTTGCCGGGCCGGGCGTACAAGGACAGCATTTTCGAGTGTATCCATCCGAGGTGGAGAGATACGGTGGAGCTGGATCTGGAGCGGGGGTGGATCAACCACCGGGGGCATTTGGGGGAGCTGGCGCCTGCAGGCGGGGGAATCGGTACAGCCTCGGAGGGGGAAGAAGTCTTCCGCATTTACTGGTGGGATTTTCCGGGGGCAGAGGAATACCTTCACTTGGGAACTGGCAGGATTACGGTAGGTCAACCGTCGAGGAACAACCGATCCCCTGGTAGGTGAACCCCCAAGCCTCCAGATCGGAGCGGCAATAGATATTACGGCCATCGACGATGTGGCGGGAAGCCATGGAACGGTAGACGTTTTTCCAGTCGGGAAGGCGGAATTCCTTCCACTCTGTTGTGAGAACAAGCACATCGGCTCCGGAGGCCGCATCGTACATATCGTCCGCATAGTAGAGGGCTTCTCCCCAGCGTTGGCGGGTTGAATCCATGGCTGCCGGGTCGTATACGCGGAGCCGGATACCGTCTTTGAGCAGTTCCTCAATTAACGCCATGGATGGAGCTTCTCGTATATCGTCCGTTTCCGGTTTGAAAGAAAGTCCCCAAAGGGCGACGGTAGAGGATTGGTCACGGGAGGTTTGGGCGACGGCTTTCTTGACTTTGCCGATGAGGAAACGCTTTTGCTGCTGGTTGCATTGTTCGACGGCTTCAAGAATATCCATGGTCACTCCGTGTTCGTTTGCCGTGCGGATCAATGCCCTGATATCTTTTGGAAAACACGAGCCTCCGTAGCCGCATCCTGCGTAGAGGAAGCTGTTGCCAATACGCGTGTCGCTGCCGACTCCTTCCCTGACTCGGCAAATATCTGCTCCGACTGCTTCGCAGAGTCTTGATATTTCGTTCATGAGGCTAATGCGGGCGGCCAGCATGGAGTTGGAGACGTATTTGCTCATTTCTGCCGAAACCGTATCCATGACCAAAAGGCGGTCGTTTTTCAGCATAAAAGGAGCATAGAGTTTTTGTAATATGCGAACGGCTTTGGATGTATCTGCCCCGATGATGATGCGGTCCGGGCTCATGAAGTCCTTGATGGCGGAGCCTTCTTTGAGGAATTCCGGATTGAAGGCGAGTTCAAAGCTTGCGTCGCCGGCGCGAAGGCGGATCTCTTCTTCAATGATTTTCTTGAGGTGATGGCAGGTTCCGGGAGGGACGGTGCTTTTGACAACGATGACGGTGTCGTGCTGCAAATTTTGTCCGATTTGCCGCGCCACGGCTTCGATGCTGCTAAGATCGGCTTGGCCGTCGGGCTGGGAAGGGGTGCCGACTGCGATAAAGAAGATATCGGCGTTATTGAGCACCTGCTCCGGTTTTGATTCAAAAGCGAGCCTGCCTTGAGAGAGATTGCGTGTTACCATGGCCGTTAACCCCGGTTCGTACAAGGGGATGATGCCGTTCCTCAACTGGTTGATTTTATGGGCGTCTTTGTCCAGGCAGGTGACACTGGCTCCCATTTCTGCAAAACAGGCTCCGGAAACAAGGCCCACATAGCCGGTACCGATGATTGCTATTCTCATGAGGATACAAAAGTTCAGAATAGAATAAGCCGTATGAAACGGCGATGTCAATGTTGAACTTATTGGAAGGAATTTGGAAATTTGAATTGAGGCAAGAAAAGATCAAGGGAGAAACGCCAAAATCGGCATGGTGTGATGGTTGTGTCAGAGGGCTTTATCTTACCGTCGGAATATATTGAGTTAGATCTGACAAACTTTTGTTTTCCAATCCGGGATTGAATCTTGCCTTGGCTGAGACAGAACATAGAATATGCAGCATGTATAGGAAAACTGATGTGCTGGACCGCGATTTCGCAGCAGCTCGGGCGAGTTTGTTGGATTTGGCTGCTTTTTTGGACCGGGTTGAGCGTGCCGGCGGTGAGGGTGATTTCCGCTGGGATGCGTTGTTGAATGCCCTGCCTTTGCTAGAGGATGCGGGAGTGGAGAGGACGCGACGCATCCTGGAGGCTTTATCCTTCCCGGGCGAGACGCCAACTGAGTCCGTTATTGGCAAGGCCGCCTGTGGCGCCCCTGATTTGAATGCTTGAACCTGTTGACAGCCATGAGATTTATCGAACCTCACTCACACCCTGTTTGCCGGACGACGGATGATTACAAGGCTCTGGCTTTGGCCGGTTGCGTCGCGATTGGCGAGCCTGCTTTCTGGGCTGGATTTGACCGTTGTTCCCCGGACGGATTCCGGGATTATTTCATGCAGTTGACAGAATACGAACCTCTCCGGGCATCCAAATTCGGTCTGGACCACTATTGTTGGATTTGCGTGAATCCGAAGGAAGCGGAGGATCCCGTTTTTGCGAGGGAGGTGATGGCGATGATCCCCGAATTCCTGAAGAAACCTAATGTGCTGGGTATCGGTGAGATTGGACTGAACCGCAATACGGCTCATGAGGTTGAGATTATGGAAGAACACATGGATCTCGCTATTGCCGAAGGTCAGCTGGTGCTGATTCATACGCCGCACATGGAAGACAAACTGAAGGGGACGCGCATTATTTTGTCCGCGCTGAAGAACCGTCCCGATTTGTCTCCGGACCGTGTCTTAGTGGATCACTGTGAGGAACATACCCTTTCGCTTGTCCGGGAGGCTGGTTACTGGGCCGGTCTGACTCTGTATCCGACGAGCAAGTTGACGCCGTGCCGTGCCGCGGACATGCTGGAAGTATACGGGCATGACCATGTCTGGGTCAATTCCGCGTGCGACTGGGGGGATTCCGATCCCTTGGCGGTACCTCGTCTGGGGATGGAGCTTGCCCGGCGCGGATGGTCTCGCAGTGATATTGAGACAATCGTGTTGAAGAATCCTGCTGTTTTTATGGGAGGCTCTCCTCATTTCCGCGGTGTGTGACCAACACGGCGGGAGGGGGGATGCGCAGCGGCAGGAATGAATACGGTCTGGCTCTGCTATTGCAAACGGATAGAGATTCCTATACTTTACGCGCATGTGGCAATGGATTGTCGAGAATCAGGAAGATATCAAGGATGTGCTGCGCGCCATCGTTGAGATCATTATCCTGTGGGCTCTTTTCTACCAGATCTACCGGGCCTTTCATGCGACGCGCGGGGCGCGGATCATGGTGGGGCTGATCCTCAGTCTTGTCGCTCTGACGCTGGTTACCTATCTTTTCCATCTGAATGTAATCGGATTCCTGATTACCCGCGTACTGGCTCCGGGCTTGGCTGTGGCTCTGGTGGTGATTTTCCAGCCGGAACTGCGTAGCGGGCTGGCTAAGCTGGGTAGCCATCCCTTGCTGTCCAAGTATGTTAAAATCCAGCGGGTGGATTTCCTGGATACCTTCTGCAAGGCAGTTTCCCAGCTTTCCAATAAACGTTTGGGTGCTTTGTTCGCTTTTGAACGTGGTATCAGCCTGAAGTCTATTGAAGATTCCGGGGTCATTATCGATGCCCTGTTTTCACCGGAGCTGGCCCTTTCCATTTTTTATACGAAAACCCCGCTTCACGATGGCGGAGTGGTGATTGCCGGCGAGCGCATGGTGGCTGCCGGCTGCGTGTTTCCGGTGACTTCCCGGGAGATGTCCGACCGTTCTCTGGGATTGCGCCACCGTGCCGGTGTCGGCATGACGGATGAGACGGATAGCGTTGTCGTTGTGGTTTCCGAGGAAACGGGTAGTGTATCTATTGCCGTCGGCGGAAAGTTGGAACGCAACGTCGACTTGGAAATATTGAAAAAACGTCTCGAATCCCTCCTCCTTCAAAAGAAAACTTCCCATGATCAGGAACATCAAGATACTCATTGAAAACTGGCCGGCAAAATTGTTGTGCCTGCTGTTGGCGCTTGGAGTCTGGACGCTCGTCAAACAGCAATACGTTTCCCAGGATCCCGGATACCGCAGGGATGAAATCCGTCGTTCCCATCCCTAATTTTCTTCCTTCAAAATTGCCGCCATGCAGAATTTCATTGTAACCGGTACGGATACCGACGCGGGCAAGACCTATGTCAGTTGCCTGATCATTAAAGCTCTCAGAGAGAAAGGCATCGATATTGCCGGATTCAAGCCGGTTGCTTGCGGCAGCCGGGAGGATCCGCGCCAGCTCCGGGCTGCTTCCGGTCTGGAGGCGTTGACGCTGGAGCGCATCAACCCGGTATATCTCAAGAATGCCACATCTCCCTGTGTTGCCGCGCGGCTTGAGAATACGGAGATCGACTTTGACCTTGTCCATGAAGCTTATGAACGCCTTTCAGCCGAGCATGACTGCGTGCTGGTGGAAGGAGTCGGAGGCTGGGAGGTACCGATGGCTCCCGGTGTCAATTTCAGTGACTATGCTCGTGAGTTGCATTTGCCGGTTTTGCTGGTTGTCAACAACAAGCTCGGTGTTTTGAATCATGCCGTTTTGACAGTCAATGCCATGAAGGCACAGGGGATTCGCTGTGCCGGGATCATTTTCAACAATGTCCAGGAAGAATGGGATACTGCCAGCATCACGAACCGTGCCATGCTGGAGGAAATGGTCGATGTGCCTGTCCTTGAAGAACTGATTCATGGTCAGGACTATTTGGATGCCGATGCCATTCTCGGAGGAATCTGTGGAATGGAGAAAGCCTGATTGTTGCGTATCGTGAGATCGACCACCCCCAAAAGCCAGGGGCTCCCGGAGGGGAATGTGGCGATTATTTCTGAATGAATTGCGGTGCCAAGGCTGACGAAGACGATTTTACCTGTTGACGGAACCCTTTCAGCGCATACGATAAGAGAATGACAGATTCTCGAATTCAGAAACTGGTTGCGGCAGGTCTTTTCCTGTCTGCATTGGGTGTGGGTGGAGGCATGGCGCAAGCGGAGAGTGCGGATGCCGTGACAATGAAGCCTGTGCGGGTTTCTCTGTTCAAGAATGGGTACGGCTTTATTACGATGAGGGGTAAAACTGGAGAAGGGGCTGCCATGGAGCTGAAGAATCTGCCTGTGCCGGCATTCGGAACGTTTTGGATTTCCGCTTCACATCCAGCTAAAATTACCTGCCTTGTCAGTAGCCAGAAGACGGAGAAACGCCTGGTGAGGGGAGCCAGTATGGTGGATGTAGCCAATGCCAATCCCGGCAAGCAGATTCGCATCGTGACCGAGAGCGGTGTTGTCGAAGGCATGGTTGTGGGGCTGAAGAAGGATGAAGAAACTGCTCCAAATCCTAATCTAATTGGTGGAAGGGATGAGGATCATGATCAGGGTGAGTCGTATCTGGTAGTCAAGACGACTGCCGGAACTCTGGTGGTTCTTTCTCAGGATCGCATCAAACAGATTGAGTTTTCTTCCTTGAATGCTTTGTTGCCCATGCGTGACGTCAAGACTCCTTGCGTCGAATTGGCCTTGGAGAAACCGGTTCCCGGCGCCATTTTGACGGCGACCAGCATTTCTTCGGGGATTTCCTGGATTCCGTCCTACCACCTGGATATGACGAATCCCGGGAAAGCGATCATGTCCGTCAAGGCATCGGTTATGAATGAATTGGTGGATTTGGACGGGGTCAAGCTCGATCTGATTACCGGAGTGCCGACGCTGAAGTATCCCTCGTTGCCTTCACCGGTCGCCATGAAACTTGATTTGAAGGGATTCCTGAATGGACTGGCCGGTTTCGGTAACGGACGGCCGATACCCATGGCTGCGCAGCAGGTGGATTTGAGGGCCAATTTTTTACCGGAAGGTTTTGCGGAGGCTGGGCGGTTTGGCGGGCAGAATCCCTCCGATTCCGTCCGTACGGAGGATTTGTTCTACTACCCCGTAGAAAATTTTACCTGCAAGAGAAATGAGACGGTGACTTTTCCTCTCTTTAGCGGCGAAGTGCCCTACACGATGGTTTATACGTGGGAAATCCCCAATCAGCGTATTTTATCCCGCTATCAGGGCCAGGAGGATTCCGGTCAGGATCCCTCGAGGGATATCTGGCACTGCATTCGTTTGGAAAACTCCTTCAATATGCCCTTGACGACAGGCGTCATTGAGCTGACGACGGGCAATCGCTTTGCCGGACAAGGGATCATTATGTTCACTCCGTCCAAAGAAACGGCAACGGTACGTCTTAATAGGTCGATGGATATTGTGACTGAGCGTTCCGAGAAGATCATGGAGCGTCGTGAGGCACCGAATAACAAGGATCGCATGCTCAATGTCGTTTACGGTACATTGAAAATCAGGAATTTGTCCGGCAAAGATGTCCCCTTGGAAATTACCAAGAAGGTACTCGGCGTGCCTCAATCCGCTTCTGAAGGAGGCGTTTGTACGACGGAACCCAACTGGACCGGCAGTATCAATCCGAATGGAACAATCAAATGGAACCTGAAGATTCCTTCGGACGGAAAACCGGTGACCGTGAGTTATTTTTACGATTACGTGGAATAAAGTCCGGGGATCTCAGACTTGGGCGCCGTAGGCAGCCAGTGTCTGGATGATCTCTTCAGGCATAGATTGTTCCATGGCGAATTGCAGGGGGGAAATCCCCTTTTCCTGACGGACATTGGGATCTGCCCCGTGCCCCAGCAGAATCTTGATGACTGCCGGGTTGGCACTGTAAACGGCTGCCCATAGGGGAGTGTCTCCGGACGGAGTGGTGTGGTTGATATCCGCTCCTGCCGCAATGAGGAGGCGGACCATTTCCGGGTTGACGTCCGTCCATGTGGCGCGGAAGAGAGGTGTCTCCCCCGCTTTGTTGATCGCATTGACTTTGGCTCCGGCTTCCAAGAGAAGCTGAGCGGAAAGAAGGGCATTGTCGTCCGGCGTACCGGCTACCCAGTGCAATGGCGTGTTTTTCCCGAAATCAAGGCTATTGGGATCGGCTCCGGCAGCTAGAAGAAGTTGGGTCGATTCGGCTCCCCCGGTCATATGCAGGGCCATAACGCCTTCTTCATCGGCCCGGTGTTTGATATCGGCTCCGTATTTGAGCAGTTCGCCGACAATCATGAAGGCATTTTTGGATGCCGCAAGGATCAGAGGCGTGTATCCGCACGAATCCGGGCTATTCAAGGGAACTCCTATTTTCAGAAGGTAAAGGGTGGTTTGCGGAAGATTCATTGCCGAGGCAATGTGAAGGTTGCGGATTGGTCCCCGGGAATTACAGCGTGGTGCATGTACCTGGAGGCTGTTTTTCAGCTGGGTCAGGGCGTCCATATCGTGCTTCTTGTATTCCGGGTAATTGTCGTAATCTCCCCAAGCGTTTTTCTGGATGCTTTCAAGGCGATCGGATATTTCTTCAAGAAGAGAGCTAGTGGAAGCATTGCTGGGGCGCATAGTGCTGGATCATAACGGGTTTCTCCGGATTCTCAAGTGGAAACAGTAGAGCAGAACCAAGCTATAATAAAAAACAGGGTTGCCTGAAAAGGCAACCCTGTGGGAATGATACTGATGCTTTTGTCTCAATTTTAGGCGAAAGCCTTGATCAGGGACTGGCGCATGGCTTCGAGTTCCTTGGGCAGCTTGGAACCGACCTTGTCGAAAAGTTCGGTTTGGCTTGTCAGTTCGGCCTGCCATTCGCTCTTGTTGAGCTGCATGTTGGTGGCGAACGTTTCTTCGGAGTAGTCGAGGCCGGTCTTGTCGAGTTCGGCATAGGACGGGGAAACACCGAGGGTGGTTTCCGTTCCTGTTGCCTGGCCCTTGGCGCGGCGAAGGATCCAGTCGAGAACGCGCATGTTGTCGCCGAAGCCCGGCCAGATGAAGTTGCCGTCCTTATCCTTGCGGAACCAGTTGACATTGAAAATCAGAGGGGGGTTCTTGACGGTCTTGCCCATGTCAAGCCAGTGCTGCCAGTAGTCACCGACATGGTAGCCGATGAAGGGAAGCATGGCCATCGGATCGCGGCGAACCTGACCGATCTGGCCGAAGGCGGCGGCGGTCATTTCGGAACCCATCGTGGCTCCGACATAGACACCGTGTTCCCAGCTGCGGCTCTGGAAGACCAGAGGCATCGTGGTGGCGCGGCGGCCGCCGAACAGAATGGCGGACAGGGAAACGCCTTCCGGATTCTGCCATTCGGGATCAATCGTCGGGCACTGGTAGGCGGGAGCGGTGAATCGGGCGTTCGGGTGAGCGCACTTGCGTCCGCAGTCCGGAGTCCAGTCATTACCCTGCCAGTCGATGGCGTGAGCGGGAGCTTCTCCGTCCATACCTTCCCACCAGACATCGCCGTCGTCGGTCAGGCCGACGTTCGTGAAGATGACGTTCTTCTTGATGGTTTCCATGGCGATCGGGTTGGTCTTGTAAGACGTGCCCGGAGCTACGCCGAAGTAGCCGTTTTCAGGATTGATGGCGTGGAATGTGCCGTCTTCATGGGGCCAGATCCAAGCGATGTCGTCACCGACGATAGAGGTTTTCCAACCGGCTTCACGATAGGAAGCGGGGGGAACAAGCATGGCAAGGTTGGTTTTGCCGCAGGCAGACGGGAAAGCACCGCCGACATAAACTTTTTCACCCGTGGGGGATTCGATGCCCAGGAGCAGCATGTGTTCGGCCATCCACTTGTTCTTACGAGCAATGGAAGAAGCGATGCGGAGAGCAAGGCACTTCTTGCCGAGCAAAGCGTTGCCGCCGTAACCGGAACCGAAGGACCAGATTTCCTGGGTTTCAGGGAAGTGGCAGATGTATTTTTCTTCGTTGCAGGGCCAGGAAACGTCAACTTTACCGGGTTCCAGCGGGGAACCGACTGTGTGGAGGCAGGGAACGAACGTACCGTAGCCGTCGCGCTTCGGGTTGCCGCCGCCTTGGGTTTCGTCTTCGAGGCGCTTGAGAACTTCAGCGCCAACCTTGGCCATAATGCGCATGTTCACGACAACGTAGGGGCTGTCGGTGATTTCGATGCCGATTTTGGCGAGGGGGGAATCAAGCGGGCCCATGCAGAAGGGGATGATGTACATGGTACGACCCTTCATGCAGCCTTTGAAGAGGCCGCGGAGAGTTTCCTTCATCTTGACGGGGTCTGCCCAGTGGTTGGTCGGGCCGGCGTCTTCTTCCTTTTCGGAGCAGATGAACGTCCGATCTTCGACGCGAGCAACGTCGGAAGGGGTGGAACGAGCCAGGAAGCAGCCGGGGCGTTTTTCCTGATTCAGTTTGATAAATGTGCCCTTTTGGACCATCATTTCGCAAAGTTCATCATTTTCTTCTTGAGAACCGTTGCACCAATAGATGGAGTCGGGCGTACAAAGTTGGGCGATTTCTTCGACCCACTTCTTAGCAGCTTCGTGAGTGGTACCAGTCAATTTCATGGCAAACCAAGGATAAACCTTTTTTTCGGTTTTGGCAAGCTTGCGCTGTTGACCTATTGTGGCATCATATCGGGAAGCTATGTCGTCCGATGTGTATTGTCTTGCAGCAGAAGAGCAAGAGATGGCTGCCGGAGTTTTTCCTCCGGGACGGATTCAGGCAACAGGCTTGTTTTTCCGGTCTGAGATACCCAATCTGGCACGGAAGAGGTACCAGAGTTTTTGGAAAGTGTTCAGACGGTACCTTTTGGCATAGATGTGGAAGCCGTCGGTTTGCATCTTGGCGAGGATATTGCCGTAGATGAGAGCCATGGCTTGTGCCGGAATGAGGGCGTTACGGTCCTGTAGAGACAGGCGGTTGTAAAGGTCTTCCGCCTTCTGGAAAAATTGTCCGGCAAGTTCTGCCTCGTATTGGAGAAGAGCCTGGAGGTTGGGGGAGTGGATACCGTTGGCGATGTCCTGGATGGTGTATTGGAATCGTTTCAGGTCTTCTTCCGGAAGATAAATCCTGCCGTGCCGATTATAATCTTCGGAGATGTCGCGGATAATATTAACCATCTGCAAGGCATGTCCCATGGCGATGGCATAGGGGAAAGCGGCTTCGGTGGCTCCCAGAATGCGTGCGCTTGTCAACCCGACGCAAGAAGCGACGCAGTAGGTATATTCAAGCAGTTCCTCCCGGGTTTTGGGCTGGACGGGATTGATGTCGGCACGGCATCCCGCGATGAGTTTCATCATCGGGGTGATGTCCAGATCCAGTTCGGAGATGAGGCGGGCAACGTCTCCTTCCAGTTCATTGAGATCAGAGGCGTTACCATTGACGACCTGCTCCCAGCGGTCCAGGGCGGCATGACGTTCTTCCGGCGTCATGCCAGGTTCGTCCACAATGTCATCGACAGTGCGGCAAAAGGCGTAGAATTCCGCCATGTGGCGGCGTTCGGTTTCTGGGAGGTCAATCAGGGCGAAGGCCAGGTTGGATTGGGCCTTGCGGGTAATTTCTGCGGCTTGGGACATGGACGAACGACTCAGGGGATAAGTCCCCAATGGCTTGTAAAGGGCCACAGGGCAAAGGCAGCCGGGCCGACGATATTGTATTGTGATACAGGTCCCCAGTAACGTGAGTCGAGTGAACTCGTTGTGTTGTCACCGAGGGCTGCATATTGATTGAGGAGAGGATTTTGCCGGTTTTCCTTCAGGCGGAGAGATTGCCCTTCTGCCAGGAAGCATCGAATGGGCAGGTTGGTTCTGGCGTCAATGATCTGAATGACGGGATTGTAACCGACAGGATTATAGGGAGGTTTGCAGGCTTCGACTCGGCGGATGGTCCATGAATCGGGATTTTTACCGTTGATCAGGAGATTTGGACGGTTAATGGTAAGGGTTTGTCCGGGCAGACCGCAGAGGCGCTTGACGTAGTGGGTGGCATTGGCCTGGTCTCCGGTATAGGACTTCAGGGGAATGATTCCGTTGGTGTTAAAGACGAAGACTTCTCCCAGTTTCGGTTTGCGGAAATGATAGGATATTTTGTCCACCAGGATGAGATCCCCCGCATCAATGCGGGCCTTGATGATAGTTTCGCCAGGAGTGAAAGATGCGAATTTGGTGCCTTTGGTGCGGACAAAGTATTCGGAGACTTCATTTTGAGCCGATGGGATATCAATGGTTGCCCCAGTGTTAAAAACGATTGTCGTACGTGTGAAGAGAAGCCATTTGGTGGACTGGCGGTAACCGACAATGGTTTGGTGCGTATCGGCTTTTTCGTCAACGTAGGAACTTCCCAGAGTGACGGCATCGGCAAGGCGAGTCAGGATGCCCGGTTCTTCATCGCAGGAGATTACGCGGATGCCGTTGAGCGAAGGATACATGGATCCGGTCGGGATGCGGAAGGGTTGGACGATGTAATCTTTGATGCCGAGGAAGATGACGAGAATGACAAACAGGACTTCCACGTTTTCCGCCAAAGAGGATGTGGAGGATCCGGGCAGAGCGTCGATGACTGTTTCAAGTTTGTTGGCATCAGAGATGGACTCTTCCTTGTTCCAGACGAGGAGGCTGGCTTTCAGCTTGGAAATCATCCCTTCAATATGCCGGATTTTTTCGGCAGGCAGAATATCCCTCTTGTAGTTGACGTATTTGGTTGCTCCGTTGCAAATAAGCAAAGCCTTCCTTCTCCATTTCGGTAAAAACCATGCCAGGCAATAGTCGAGGATAAAGTTGATGATTTGACGGAGAAAGGTCACGATGCGATGATGTGGGATGCTGGAGAAAGATAAAAGCACAAATTTCCGTCAAGGCAATCCCATCTTTCCCGGATTGAGAATATTTTGAGGATCGAGAGCGCGTTTTAGTCGGCTATGGAGTTCAAAGACCGGGGAACCGACTGCTTCCGGAAACCATTTGGCTTTGGCCAATCCAATGCCATGTTCCCCTGTAATGGTACCTTCATGGGCAAGCACCCATTGGAAAAGGCGGTCGACGCAGGAATCCGCCTGTTTTTTTTGTTCGGGTTCTTTGTAGTTTTCCACCATGATATTGGTGTGGATGTTGCCGTCGCCGGAGTGGCCGAAACAAGCTATTTGCATACCGGTTTCCCGTTGAAGGCTTTGGCAGAATTCGACCAATTCGACGAGGCGGGAACGCGGGATGACAATGTCTTCATTGAGTTTCGTCATTCCGGTAGCTTTCAGACTGTAAGAGAATTCCCTGCGCAGCTGCCAGATGTTTTCAACGGCTTCTTCCGAAATGGCTTGGTCGATTTTGATGGCGCCGAGATTGTGGACGAGTTGCCGGATTTCACGGAGTTCCTGTTCGAGTCCGGCTTGCCGTCCGTCGATTTCTACAATAAGATGTCCCCGGGCTGCGGAGGGCAGGGCGTCGGAACGGAGGTACTCTCGTGCGGCGTTGAGGGTGAAGCTGTCCGTAATTTCCAGAGCGGATGGCAGGTGACCGGCATTGAGAATATCCTGGACGGCTCGTGCGGCCGTGGGGAAGGAATCGAAGCTGACGCTTAATGCCATGCGTGCCTGAGGATGGGGAATGAGGCGCAGGGTGGCTTCCGTGATGATGCCGAGCATTCCCTCCGAACCGATGAACAGGGAGGTAAGATCGAAGCCTGACTTGTTCTTGTGCGTTCGGCCTCCGCACCGGATGATCTCCCCATTAGCGAGGACGACGGTAAGGCCGAGGACATAGGCACGTGTGACGCCGTATTTGAGACATCTGGGGCCACCGGCGTTTGTTGCGATGTTGCCGCCGATTGTGCATTCTTTCCGTGATGCAGGGTCGGGAGGATAGAACCACCCGGCTACATCGGCCTGGTTCTGGAGGTCGGCTGTGATGACGTTGGGCTGGACAACGGCGACCCCATCTTCCGGATTAAGTTCCAGAATACGGTTCATGCGTTCCATGGAAAGGAGGATGCCTCCTCGTATGGGAACGCATCCTCCAACGTAACCGACGCCTCCCCCCCGAGCTGTTACGGGAATGGAGGCCGCCGATGCGATTTGCATAATGGAAGAGACTTCCTGCGTACTACCGGGCAGGACGACTGCATCCGGCATGCGGGAAGCGTACCATTTGTCTCCGGATCGGGCTTGCCGGGCATCATCGTCGGTGAGGACGACGGCGTTGCCGAGCAAGGATCGGAGTTCGTCAATCCAGCTCATGTTTCCGGGGCGGAGTGGATTATTTGAGAACAGGCGCAGTGAAATTTTCGGGACGGTGGAAGTCCGGTTCGCCATTGAGGTCGTCCGTAGTTGTCAGGAAGAGTTGTTCCGGACTGTTGAGGATGAAGGCGGCTGCCAGTTTGCAATGGCGGATGTCAACGCCGGTCAACGATGCAAGAGGGATTTTAGCCATGGTTGTCCAGGCTCCGTCTTCTCCGGTGTAGAGGGTCTCTATTCCTTGAGGAGCAGGGATATTGTCGTTTTTCGTGCGGACGTCGGAGAAGGCGCAGGCCCACCATGCTCCATTGGGGGCGAGGTTGAACTCCCAATAATTGGTGCTATCATCGGCAGCCATGAACCATTCGGCAACATCGTATTTCCAGAGCTCTTCCTGGAATTGGCCCGGCCCGGATTCGGGATGGACGGTGCAGGGTGTTTCTCGGGAGGCGAGGAACCACAGGTCGGTTCCGTCTGTGGCAAAGCAGTATTGAGCGGAGGGATCAACGTCAAAACCGAACCAGTCGTTGACGATTTCTTGGCGGGGAAGTTCGGCGAGGCGTTCAAACGAACCGGGGAAAGCCCATTGGTGCACGATGATTTGCATGCTGTTACCATGGCGCGTTCTTTGCGTATAGGTCAAGCATGATGTGCGCAAATCGTTGTGGATTCCTGACATTCACCCTGATATAAAAAGAGTGGCAATGAAAATTTATGACCAGAATCCGATTCCTCTCAGTGACGGCATGCAACGTCCTGACTACGGTGTTGTGTTCATTGGCGGGTTTGGCGACAAATGGCTGGGGATTATGCATGGATTGTGGCGACGATTTGACGGCTTTGATGTCCCCGGAAGCTGGGTTTCCGGATATTACCACTGGGATGGAGATGGCTGGGGGCTGGCTGGTGACAGATGCGATCGCATTGCCTTTGATCTGGAACGGCTGCTGGATCGTTTTCCTGAAACGCACCTTGTCCTGATTGGCCATAGCTACGGAGGGAGCGCTTCCATGCAGGTAGCCCGGCTTTTACAACATGATGCATGCCGGCTGGACGTGCTGACCATTGATGCGGTGAGTCGTCGCCAGACATCGGATCGGGCGCAGGGTGTCGGATTGTGGATTAATACGTATTTATCCCGAGGAGGAGGATGGCTGGATATCGTTCCCCGTATAGGTGGGAGATGGGGGGAATGCGAGGAGGCCGATGTCAACTTGGCCTATGACGGTACCATTTGCGTACCCGGCCGCGGGTTGTTGTATTCCCACCGGGATCCCGCAAGTATGATGGATGAGTCTCCTGTAGGCGATGCCAGCCCGGTGGAAATGCTGGCGGCAAGAGTGATGTCCGGTACTCGGCAGGTGAACGAAGAAGATTGAATAAAAGGAGGACAAGAGATGAATGACGATATGAAATCATTGCTTGACAATGAAGATCTTAATGGAAAAATTTTCTTCCCGGTGACATATGAAATGGAGAATTCCTACCCGGTTCGGGTGGATGACACCTGTACATTGCACTGTAAATATATCTGTTACCCCGGAGTAAAGAGAGCTGTCGTTATATTTTACGGGAACGGGGAATGTGCCGAAAGTTATGCTGAATCCGAATTAGTCGAAGAGATTACCAGAGCCGGTAGCTGGAATTGTTTCATTGCCGAGTATCGCGGCTACGGGATGTCGACCGGCAGGTTGAATATTGTCAATGTGCTCAGCGATGCCGGGAAGGTGATGGAGGCCGTGGCGCAGGAAGGAAACGGGAAAATTGTCGTTTTTGGCCGATCTCTGGGTGGATTCTCGGCCATTCAGAGTATCTCCTGTTGTCCGGGAGTCTCCGGGGTGATCCTTGAAAGCGCCTATAGTTGCTTGTCGGACTTCATTGCCAAACGCTGGCCGCTGACGAACAACGAAAAGCAGGGACTTGATGATTTTTTCAATTACCCGGAGAAGGTAAAGGATTATCACAATCCTGTCTTGCTGATTCATGGATTGCGAGATACTTTAGTACCTTTTCGGCATTGCACGGCTCTTCATCAATTGTTCGAGGGACGCTCCGAGAGGGTGATCATGTTTTCTGCCAGAGGAGGGCATAACAATGTCTTTCAGATGAACTCGGAAAGTTATCTGGGGCATGTCCGACGTTTTCTCAGGTTCGTGGGCTAGGCTGCCTATTCTGTATAATAGACGGGGTAATCGTCAGACATGATGAAACGGATATTGTCCCAGAGCTGGACGAAATGAGGCCAAAGCATGTAAACCACCCATGCCAGGACGCCCAGGATTGCAATTCCCAGAATGGCGGATATCAGGATCCAGTTCCGGGCATTGCGCGAATATTTTTGCGCAGCCTCCCAGTTATTATCGGCAAGGGCTTCGTTGCATTTTTTCGCTTCCCGGATGGCGAAAAAGGCCGTTGGAAAAAGGAAGAGGCTGACGAAAATCGCCGGAACCAGGTGAGACTTGATCGTTGATGGATGGATATTCCTGTTCATGGCGTTTGCCTGTATATCTATCCGAAAAATCCCTCTTTTGCAAATAAGGATTGCGAACTGGAAAAACTGTGTCAAAAATAGCCGCGCCTTCCAACTTATCCTTATATGAAAATTATCAGTGGTACTGCACACAGGGAACTTTCCGAGAGCATTGCGCAGCATGCTGGGACACCGTTGACCGATGTGACGGTCAATACGTTTCCCGATGGCGAAAGCTGGGTTAAAATCAACGAAAACATTCGCGGGAAGGACGTCTTCCTGATCCAGCCGACCTGCCCTCCGAAGACCAACCATAACCTCATGGAACTTTGCGTCATGGTTGATGCCGCTCGTCGGGCTAGCGCCGGTCGCATTACGGCCGTTATTCCGTTTTTTGGCTATGCTCGCCAGGATCGCAAGGATCAGCCCCGCGTTCCCATTACAGCCAAGTTGGTGGCGAACCTGCTGACGGCATCAGGCGTAGACCGTGTATTGACGATGGATTTACATGCTGCCCAGATTCAAGGGTTTTTCGATATCCCCGTCGATCATCTGTATGCCAAGCCCGTCTTGATCAAACACTTGCGCGAACACTTCATGCAGGATATGCAGAATCTCGTCGTAGTCTCTCCCGACGTAGGAGGCGTCAAGACTGCCCGAAGCTATGCTATGGCTCTGGGTGCTCCCCTCGCCATTGTGGCTAAAAACCGCGTCAATGCAACGCAAGTGGAAGCGATGAACGTCATTGGCGATGTTGCCGGCCGCAATGTCCTGCTGGTGGATGACATGACTGAAACGGCCGGGACTCTTTGTGCCGCCGCCAAGATTCTCAAGGAACACGGTGCCCAGCGCGTTTTCGCCTGTGTGACGCACGGCGTGCTTGGAGATATGGCTCGCGAACGCCTTGCCAATTCCGAAATCGAACGCCTGCTGACAACCGACACCGTACCTCAAGCCAAAGGGGATAAGGTGGACACTGTCAGCGTTGGCAATCTGCTCGCTCAGGCTGTCAGACGCATTCATGACGGAGAATCTGTATCATCTTTGTTTGACTTTTAATCGAATCTGGTGCAGATTCCTGCCCCCGGCCCGGTCCCAACTGCGGGCGCGGATCATTTAATCGGCGGAATTCTGCACCGAACCTGACGTCGAAAACAACTTAACTCCAACGATCGATCTTATAATAACATGGCTACGACTCATACTCTCAAAGCCGAAACGCGCACTACCATCGGTTCCGGCAAGCTGAACCAACTTCGCAAGTCCGGTCTTGTCCCGGCCGTGGTGTACGGTGTCGGATGCGACAATGTCAATATTCAGGTGAATGCCCGCGAATTTGCCCAGATGCTTTCCGAAGCTTCTTCCGCCCATTTCCTGGTTGACCTTCAGATTGACGGTACATCCAAGCTCTCTCTTCTGCAGGAAGTTCAGCACAACGCTCTTACCGGCGAAGACATGCACATCGACTTCCTTGCCGTGAATGATAATACGGACATCAATTCCGTTGTTCCGATCGTCCTTGTCGGCGAAGCTGCCGGAGCTGCCCAAGGTGGCCTTCTCGACCAAACGATGCACGAATTGCACATCCACTGTAAAGTGAAGGATTTGCCCGAAGTGATCGAAGTAGACGTGACTTCCCTGGCTCTTGGCGGGGTTCTCCGTCTTGCCGATGTCAAACTGCCTAAGGGTGTGACTACTCCCGTTCATGGTGATACCCCTGTTGCCGTTGTGGAAGCTCCTGCCGGTAGTGAGGAAGAAGAAACTCCGGCTCCGGCCGCCGAATAAATCGGAAATATTCCAATTTTACAAGCCTGGGACTGTTTTTACAGTTCCAGGCTTTTTCTTGTGGCGTCATGACGGTTTTTTTGTATAGTAGTCTATCACAAACTACCAAAATTATCATCTACGCTATGAAACGTTTCGTCCTGCCAACACTTCTCCTTGCGACACCTCTGGTTTTTGCCGATGAAATCCACATGGTGGACGGTACTGTTTACAAGGATTGTACCATTGAATTGGAAACACCCAAGGAAGTATCATTTGTGGTCCCCATTAGTAAAACCATCAAGGATACCAAGACGGTGGCCCGTGATCAGATCAAGGAAATTATCAAAAGTACGCCTGACGAGCTTGAACTGAGTAAGCTTGAACGCCGTTATGACCAGCCGGACTCCTTGACTCCCGATGTCGTCAAGGAAGGCAAGGAAGCCTTGGACAAGTTTGTCGAAAAATACCCCAAGTCTAAGAAATTAGAAGAAGCCAAGGCGTTGCAAAGCAAACTGGGAGATATTCTCAAGAAGAATGAAGAAGCTGCAGCCAAGGCGGCAGCCGAAGCCAAGGCCAACGAACCGACTGAGGAGGAAATGCTCCGATTCCGTTACGACATCGAGGCCAATCGTCTCCTGGATTCTATGAAGGCTCATGTCAAGGCTCAGGATCCCTATGCCGCTATGCAGGTTTTTGACAACCTGAAGCAGAAGTATGCCGGATCGAAGGCTTTTGTGGAAGCTTATCCGGTAGCTGCCCAGATTGCCAAGCAAATGAAGGTGAATCTGGCCAAGATGATCAAGGAAGGTGAAGCCCGCAAGGATGCCGAAGATAAAAAGGAACGTGCACAGGATGCAAAGGCCAGAACTCTGACTACGGAACAGAAAGAAGCCTACCAGAAGAAGAGATCCCTCAAACGCGCCAAAGATGCGGAAAACAAGAAGAAGTACATGGAGTTTGCCACTAAGCTTCGTGAAAAACGCATCCGCTGGTTCAAACCGGTACCGACTTATCTTCCTTCTCTGGAAGATTTGCTTCGCGTAGCGACGGCCGATGCCGACTCTCTTGGAATGGATTTGGCTGAAACCATGCCGGAAGCCGGCAAGGCTACGGATGCTTTCAAGGCTGCCTGGGAAAACGTCGATAACAAGCAGTTTACCGAGGCTAGTGAACAGCTTTCCATCATCCGCAGTACTCGTGTGGATAAGGAATACATTGAAGCTCTTGAAGATGTTATTGTTGCCGGCAAGCAGAAAGAACGCGACGACGCTCGTGCCGCCCGCGAAGCCGAAGCCAAGAAGAGGCTTGAAGAACGCCGCAAACAAATTGAAGAACGCCGTAAAAAGAGCAGTCAGCTTAAACAACTTGAAGAGCAGTTCAAGAACAAGAAAGATGGCAAGAAAGGGGAAGAACCTGCTCCTGCCAAGGCTGATGATGCCAAGAAGGATTGATCCGTCAAAGCTCTTGCGGAAACTTTCCGCCTTTCATTTCATGGACATATTTCCCGGATTCCCGGGGGATATGTCCGTTTCCGCTTTTATTGGAGAAGAATATGGTATAAGAAACCCTCATGAGACAGGACGCACGCAAAAGGACGACGGGAGAAACCGATATTGCCCTGGAAGTGAATCTTGATGGAACCGGATGCGGGGCCATTGCTACGGGACACGCCTTTTTTGATCACATGCTCAATCTAGTGGCTCGCCATTCATTGATGGATCTCAAGATCGATGCCCGGGGAGATTTGGATGTCGATGCGCACCATACCGTCGAGGATGTAGCGATTGTCCTCGGCGACTGTATTCGCACGGCTCTGGGTGATAAGAAGGGTATTGTCCGTTATGGATGTGCCTACATACCCATGGACGAAACTCTTTGCCGCGTCGTGATCGATTTGAGCAACCGTCCTTACCTTTCCTTCCGCATCCCCGAAACAGGTCTTCCGGATGCCCCTAACTTTCCGTTGACGCTGTGTGAAGAATTTTGCAGAGCATTCGCCAATAACCTTCGCTGCAATCTGCATGTCGAAGTGTTTTACGGCAGGGATGGACACCACATTGCGGAATCCGTCTTCAAGGGCATTGCCCGTGCCTTGCGGGAAGCCGTGTCCGTCGATCCTAGGACGCGCGATCTTGTTCCGTCCACCAAGGGAACCTTGTAAAGAATCCTTCTATGAAACTCGGCGTTATCGATTATGGAGCGGGCAATCTCAGAAGTGTTTGCAATAGCTTCCGGGCTGCAGGTTATGAAGGTTCCCTGATCCGGTCGGAAGAAGACATGGCGGGACTGACCCACTTGGTTCTGCCCGGTGTCGGGGCTTTTGGAGATTGCATGGAGAAACTCCATGCACAGGGACTGGTTACTCCTATTCGTACGTGGATTGAGCAGGACAAGCCTTTCCTCGGTATTTGCATCGGGTATCAGGTTTTATTCGAATCCGGTGAAGAAACGCCGGGAGTGGCCGGACTGGGCATCTTCAAAGGACAGGTGGTACGCTTCCCGGAAATGGGGCTCAAGGTTCCTCACATGGGGTGGAACAGTGTTCAACTGTGCGACAAGAGGGATCCTTTGTGGCGAGGTATGGGAGATAATCCCTATTTCTATTACGTCCACTCTTATTATCCTTGTCCCGAAGATCACGACCTGATTGCCGCGACAACGACATACGGCATTCCCTTTGCCTCCGCAATTCGCTGCGGACGTTTGACTGCTACCCAATTCCATCCGGAGAAGAGCCAGCGCCTCGGCATGCTGCTGCTCAAAAACTTCATGAACCTTTGAGCGTTATCCTCTCTTTTTCCCGTCCGGGACGTCAGGAAAAGGCGGAAAGGATAACGTTATGAATATCTTCCGGGCGGACGATATCCGGAGTGCCTGGAGGTGCGATGCAGAGCGGCCTGTCCGGTTCATCGACCAGATCACTGCCGTGGGAACCGCGTACTAAGTTGCCGTTCAAAGGAATAACTTCCAGAAGAGCACGGAATCCCAGCTTTTTTTTCAAGAGGAATGAACCGATATTGAGTTTCGGGCAATGCAGGGAGGGATCCAGGAATAATTCGGCGGGATCATACCCCGGTTTCCGGTGGATATCCACACAACGGGCAAAGTCCGGGGCGTGGATATCGTCGTCCCAGTAATAGTAGGAAAACCATGCGTCCGCCTCGGCAACGGCTACGAGATCGGCATGGCGTTCGGCTGTGACTTGTGGAAGAGCATCCGGATTTACTTGGCGAATGTCGGCGATGCCGGACGTCTCTTTCAACAGACGGATGACCTCCTCCTTCAGTGATTTGTCATTGATGTAAATGTGGGCGGTTTGATGGTCGGCAATGGCGAAAACGTGTGAGGCTCCGCAGTCCAGCATGTCGCGGTTCATTTCGTTCCTGACGGTGATCCAGCCTTTCTTGCGGAACAGGCGGTTCAGGGCGATATCCCGGCGAACGGGGGAGAGCCCGTATTCGCTGAGAACGATGGGGATGACTCCCCGGGTTTCGTAAAATTCGATCAGGTCGGCGGCCAGATTGTCCGCTTCTCTGATGGCTGGACGGGCCTCGGGAGTATCGGGCCCAAAGCGTTGCAAGTCGTAGTCCAGATGGGGGAGATAAACCAGGCTCAAGTCGGGCTTGTAGCGGTTCTCCGTCCAGATGGCTGCCTCGGAGATCCATTTCGAAGAAGGTAATCCTGCCGCCGGTCCCCAGAAGAAGGGGAAGGGGAAACGGCCCAGATCCTTCTGGACGTCTTCCCTCAAGTTCATGGGCGTTGTATAGATATCGAACACTTTGCGCCCATCGGCGGGATACATCGGACGCGGCGTCATGCTCCAGTTGACGTCCGAGTACATGTTATACCACCAGAACAACTTGGCACAGGTGAAATTTTCTCCGAATTTCCGGCGAAGGGTTTCCCATATTTTTTCACCTTGCACCAGTTTGTCGGACTGCTTCCAGAACTGCACTTCGCACATGGTGCGGTGGTACCATCCATTGCCCGTGATTCCGTGTTGCTCCGGAGAGAGACCTGTCAAATATGTGCTTTGCGCTGTGCAGGTAACGGCGGGAAAGGAAGGACGGAAGGAACTCGTTTTCTTCGTGGCGGCCCAGGCGGACAATCGGGGCATGCCGGGCAGAATACGCCGGGAGAGACCGACCAGATCGATAACGGCAACGCGAGGACGGGATGAATCCATGTCAGGAATATGAGGCACGAATGCCTCTTGAGTCCACCTTTCAATTTGTAATATCGCGAAAATGAGTCATCATAACCGGCATGCAACGTCATGATAATCGCCAGACGGACCAGCTCCGTCCCGTCTCCTTCGTTCCCGGCATCGCCCCGAATGCCACGGCATCCGTTCTCGTTTCCTTCGGCAATACGAAAGTGATTTGTGCCGTGACTATTGAGGACGATGTTCCCCGCTGGATGAAGATTCAGAAGGTCGAGGGAGGATGGCTGACCGCTGAATACTCCATGCTTCCTTATTCGACGCTTGATCGCAAGAAACGTGACATTAGTTCCGGCAAGCTTGACGGCAGATCCAGCGAGATCCAGCGCCTGATCGGCCGTTCCCTGCGTGCAGCCGTTGATCTTGTTAAGATCGGACAGCGCACGATCTGGATCGACTGCGATGTTTTACAGGCGGATGGCGGAACTCGTACGGCTTCCATTACAGGGGCTTCCGTTGCTTTGTCCATTGCTCTGAACAAACTTGTCGCTGACGGTAAACTGCCGGAAAATCCCATGAAACGGCTCGTTTCCGCTATTTCCGTAGGTATGCTGGAAGGTACCCCTCTGCTGGATCTCTGCTATGTAGAAGACAAGGATGCCGACGTTGATATGAACCTCGTCATGACTGATCGCGGCGAATTTGTGGAAATCCAGGGATCCGGTGAAGAAGCCGTCTTCACGGAAGAAGAAATGGAAGCTCTTCTCAAGCTGGGACGTCAAGGGATCCGGGAATTGACAGAATTGCAAAGGAAAGCGATAGCAGAGGCGGATCGCCCCGATCCTGAGGCGCTCGCTTCGTTGAAGGATTGTTTTTCGCCTCGTGCGTGATTTTGATAAGAATTGACTTGTCTAAGCGAAGAAATCTTTGTAGCGTAAATGAAATGATTGATGGGTCTTCTCCATGAAGATCCGCACATGAAAACATTCCTTACTAATCCCATGAAAAACACACTCAATACGAGAACCAAGCGGCAGGGTTTCACCTTGATCGAATTGCTCGTTGTGATTGCCATTATCGCTGCGTTGGCATCCGTGTCCTACGGCCCGATCCTCAATCAGCTGAATAAGGGTGACCAGAACATGGCATTGCAGAACATGAAGCAGATCGGTGTCGGTCTCAGTGACTTCTCCAATGACTATGGTGCATATCCCGACGATGAAACGGCAGCCCTGATTCAGGAACGCCAGCCGGATCTCAACTATGGCCCGATGACGGGTGAGTATTCCAATGACTACCTCCGCCAGCTCTTTACCAAGATGGATTCCGAAAAGAACTTCTACTGCAAGCTTCAGGGGGAAATGGGACGTACTCATGAACCCGATGAAAAGATTGCAAACGGCAAGGGCTTGACCAAGGGGGAATGTGGTTTCGCCTACGTGATGAAGGCTAACAAGACCGGGCTTCCCGTTCCGGATACCCGTACGCCTGTTTTGATGACGCCCGTGTTTGAAGTCGGTGCTACCGGCGACGATGTGACGTTTGATTATGACAGCTTCCGTGGCAATGCTTTCGTCCTTCTGCTTGACCAGTCAGTGAACCGCAAGACAGTTGATGAAACGGGAAGCAAGATCCCCGGCCTTTTCCCGGAAAACAAGAGAAAAGGCACCAGCACCGGTGAGAAGTTCATCGTGCTTGCTCCCGAACTCTAATAAATCAATTATTCATTTATCTCTTAACAAGGGATGCGGCAAAGCCATGCCGCATCCCTTGTTTGTTTTTTACTGGAGGGGAAGGAATGAGGGATTATTGAAAATCATGCAAAAATTTATTCCTTCTTGAAAATAAAAACAAACCCATGTAACGATGACGGTATATAGATGATGAAAATGCATTCCGGACTCATAGCTTGCTTCTTCTGTGCTTTATGGTTGTTTGTTACCCCCTCTCAGGCCGGTATGGGATGGTTGAGCGATGTGCCGGAGGCCTGTCGGCAGGCAAAAGCGCAGCACAAGGATTTGATGGTGGTGTACAAGGGTAGTAATTGGGAGAAGACGGAGGACAGGGATATTAAGAATATGCTTTCCTGCGAAGCTGTGATGAAGCCTTGGACTGATCAATTTGTCCTGCTGGAGCTTTCCCATCCTCAAGCAGGTCAAGATGACGATGCAACGACTCTTCTCATCCTGGCCGATGAAAATAACAGACCGTATTATGCCTTGAATACGTCATCTTTGAAACAAGGGGCATACTGTATATCGGAGGAAATAGGTTTCTCAAAATTAGTTCGAGAGAAAGTGGCATTCCTCTTTTCAAAACTGCCGGAATTGCAAGGAGATGATCGTTTCCGTCTCATGGGAGAAATTCTGCAAATAGTCAATGCGCATGTTTCTGAGGTGAGTCAACCTTATATCGATTGGGTGAGGGAACTGAAAGAAAAAGACAAACAGGATGTCAGCGGTTACAAGAAGTATACAAGACAACAAGGGGAGATATTCAATCAGTGGGCTCAATTTCTGGTACAGTCGAATTCGATCAGGATGGATTGCGACGAACAGGGATTGGATGAGAAAGCAAAGGATGAAAAGATGAAAGCATTGTGGACGTCAATCGTGAACGATCCTCAATTGTCTCCTCAGCTGAAATTGCTCGCTTATTGTCTAGTGGGTATTAAAAGCGAACTAGGCGATATTTTTTCTTTAAAAACGGAACAGGATATGATGCCGGTATCTGAAAAAATTGTCAGGAGGATAGAGGAGATCAGTCCCCGCAGCCGGGAAGCTTATCTATTGGGTAGAAAAATCCCTTCCTTTCTGTTGGCTTATGTTATTTTTACTGAGATGGACGAAATGCTAAAGGCTGGTAAGTATGACGAAATACTTCAGAAATTGGAGGAAGGGGAGAAAAAATTGCCTTGCGATAACAGTATTCGGAGCAATTACATGCTTGTGAGGGGGAAGATTCTTATCATGAAAGGGGAGATGGATGACGGCCTTGCCGCGATAGAAAAAGCGGCGGAGCTGATGGCCTTTTCTGAACGGGGCAGACAGATTGAGGGATATTTGTTCAAATTCCGAGAGAATAGAGAGCTGATTTTGGAGCTTTTGAAAGAAAAACAACAAGGAAATTCTTCAAGAGAACAACAGCTTAAAGAGTTGTTGTTTATTATGGTGAACATGGAATTTATGATACCCTTGTAAGTAAGTCCCGATTAAAGCTGTTCCATCATCGCGAGGACTTCTCGAAGTTTAGCTGCGGGTTTTGACTTGAGGAGCCGGGGGAATTTGTTGCTCAACAGGATGTAGTCACCGTTGCGCGTCAACATGAGGCGTTGCCCGCTGATTTCCACTTGGGAAATTTGCGCACGGGAGGCCAGGATTTTGATTTTCTGGCAGATGAGAAGATTATCCGTTTCCGGGGGAATGGGACCGAAGCGGTCTCGCCAGGCCCCCTCCAGGACGGTGATCTCGTGGATTTCCCGGGCGTTGGAAAGGTCTTTGTAGGCGGCGATGCGGAGACGGGATTCTTCCATGTACCCCATGGGGATGAAGGCTCCTATGTGTTCTGCGTTGCGTTTCCCGGTGTCGGCGAGGCGCGATTCGCTAAAGATGAGGAAGTCCGCCCGAAGGCCGGCATCGATACGGGGCAGGGTTTGCTTGCCCTGGAGTTGTTCGATGGATTGGCGGAGGAGCTGGCAGTAAAGGTCGAAGCCGATGGCGGCGATATGGCCGCTTTGCTGGGTGCCAAGCAGATTGCCGGCGCCACGAATTTCGAGATCGCGCATGGCGACTTTAAAGCCGGAACCCAATTCCGAGTATTGTTTGATAGCGGAAACGCGTTTCCGAGCGTCGTCCGTTGTCAAAGAACTGCGGGGAAGCATGAGATAGGCGTAGGCAAGATGTCCTGAACGTCCGACGCGGCCGCGAAGCTGGTAGAGGTCGGCAAGGCCGAAGAGATCAGCCCGGTCGATGATAATCGTGTTGGCGTTAGGGATGTCGATGCCACTCTCGATGATGGATGTGGCCAAGAGGACATCCGCTTCTCCGTGGACAAAGGTGCGCATGACGTCTTCCAGCTCGTCCTTGGGCATTTGACCGTGTCCGATGACGATGCGGGCTTGTGGAACAAGCTGCAAAAGCTTGTCTCGGAACAATTCAATCGTCTTCACCCGGTTGTGGAGGAAGAAAACCTGGCCGCCGCGTTCAAGTTCCCGGAGGATAGCGGTACGGATAATGCGCTCGTCATAAGGGCAGACGCTGGTTTGGACCGGAAGACGGTTGACGGGCGGAGTCTCGATAGTACTCATATCGCGCGCGCCCATGAGGGCGATGTAAAGCGTGCGGGGAATAGGGGTGGCCGAGAGTGTGAGTACGTCAATTCCACGGAAGAGGTCTTTGAATCTTTCCTTGTGGCGGACTCCGAAACGCTGTTCTTCGTCGATGACGACAAGACCGAGGTTTTTGATGCGGACATCTTCGGAAATAAGGCGGTGAGTACCGATGACGATGTCGACAGAACCGTTGGCGAGTCCGTCGATGATGGTCCTGACGTTTTTGGCCGGGGTGAAGCGGCTGAGCATTTCAATGCGGACGGGGTATTCGCTCATGCGCGAGCGGAAGGAGCGGAGGTGTTGTTCGGCAAGGACGGTTGTCGGAACAAGGACGGCTGCTTGCTTGCCCCCGGTGATGCATTTGAAGGCGGCGCGGATGGCGACTTCCGTTTTACCGAAACCGACGTCGCCGCAGATGAGCCTGTCCATGGCTTTGGCGGATTCCATATCGGCCTTGGTCTGGGAGATTGCCCGGAGTTGATCGGGCGTTTCGCGGTAGGGAAAAGAGTTTTCGAACTCCCACATCCAATGGTTGTCCGGCGGGTGGGCGTAGCCGGTATCGGTGTTGCGCTTTGCCTGGATTTCAAGCAGATGGGCCGCATAGTCGGCAACGGCTTTTTCAGCGAACTTGCGGGCTTTCTGCCACCGGGTGTCGCCGAGTTTGTTGAGATCGGGGGACTTGTTGCCGAGTCCGATATAGCGGCAGACGAGATGGGCCTGGCTGAGTGGAACATGAAGGATGGCATTGTCCTTGTACAGGATCTGCATTTCCTCGTCGCCGGTATCGTCCGATGAGGCGATGCGAATGAATTTGCCGATGCCGTGGGTGGTGTGGACCACAAGGTCTCCAGGGTTGATTTCCCGGAGGGATGCCTGGGACCTGACCTTGCGTGCCTGTTCTTCGCGGTCGGCGCGTTTGCGGGCTGAGGCAGCCTGGTATCTGCCGAAGAGTTCCGAGGAAGAGAGAACGGCGAGACGGGCGGAGGGGACGATGAAACCGTGCGGAAGGTCGCCGCGGAGGAAATCCGCTTCGAGGAGTACGGCGTGCTGGCCGCTGATTTCCCGGAATCGTTCTTCTTCTCCGGCATTGGGGAAGAAGATGGCGACGCTCCAATCCTTCTCCTTCCACTCGGTTAGTTGGCGTGCCGCCAGCTCACGCTTCAATTCCTGCATGACGAAGTCGCCGGCTTCGAAAGTACCCAGCGGGTTGTCAAGAATAGCGTTGGAAAAGTCCTCTGCTCCTTCGGCATCGTCCGGGGGGGCATTGAGGATGGCGAGGTCTCCGGGTTCTACACTGGCGGGTGTCGTGATCACGATGTCGTCCTGGGTGATCCTGGAGCGCAGAGTTGTCTCGGAGGGCTTTTCCCGGAACATGAGAAGAACCCGGGGCGGTTTGCGGAAGGAAACCTGGGTATCAATGTCGAATTCGCGCAGGGATTCGATTTCGTCGTCGAAGAATTCGACGCGGATCGGATTGGACGTCTGAAGGGGAAATAGATCGACGATACCACCGCGTTTGGACCATTGACCGCGCGAGATAACCTGGGCAACTTGTTCGAAGCCATTGTCCATGCACCGGGCAATCAGTTCGTCGGGAGTGATTTTCATGCCTGTCGTCAACACCATGGAATCGCTGTCTTCGGCATCAAGGGAGGGCGTTTTGTTGTCCAGAGCCTGCCGGGTCAGGACGATCACCTGGGTTCCGGAAGTCGAAGCAATCATTTGCAAGATGTTGAGCCTCTCCGCCGTCAAGTCGGGATCGGGCAGGTTGCCCGGGACGATTTCCTCCTGATCGGGCAGGAAGAGTGGTCGCTTGACGCCCCACGTATAGAGTTGGGAATGAATGGCCTCCTGGGCTTTGAGATGAGGGGTGACAACCCAGATTCTTTTCCCGGCGGGGATGGCATGGATGGCGAGCGCTGTCGCAAAGGCTACGCCGCATTGGTCGGTGTGGTCCAGCAGGACTGGGGGATCGTTTTTATCCCTGTCGCGCAACTGATCGAAAACCTCCCGGAAGCCGGGGGCTTGTTGAACGCGTTGGATGAGAGAAGAAATGTCCATGGCAGGGCGACAGCGGTCCAAACGTGTGATTCATAGGCGCGAATGTGCGCCGTATCAAAGATGGACTGCGTCATTAGGCTTCCGTATTTACTCTGGATAGCAACGGAAGAGAATGATTTTTTATGCGTTCAATGATATTTTGATCCCTGATTTTCCCCAGAATTTCACGAACTCGTCTGAAAGCTGTTTCCAAGAACGTCCATCCAATAGAATCTGATGGGATTCCTCTAAGCAGGCTCCGGTTTGAAGAGCCCGGATGAATTTTTTAATGCGAGAGGCATCGCCCTTACCATCCCCGTGATAAAAGTAATAGGTGAGCAATAAGGCTGCCCCATATTTCATATCAATATCTTGATCCGTATTGAATTGATCATAGTTTATAGTCATGAGATCTTGAAGCTTGGGTAGCTTGATGTTTTTGGTAAGAGCTCTTCCTGTTTTTCCATTGAGTCCATCTGCAGTAATAGAGGAAATAATAGAGCGCTTGTTTCCTTTGAAATTGAAACGCCCATTCCTGTATGGTGTGCATTCAACATATTGGGCTGCTCCTTCGCTAAACCACGGTTGATCTGTAACTTCCATCCGCATGAGCATATGAGTAGTTTCGTGGATCAAGGTTGTGATGTCATCGTCTCTGTAATTAATGCTGAAAGACTTTCCGTTTTTTTTGATACCCAAGGATTCAAATGGAGCAATGACGTAGCCATATTTTGACGGCTCTTCCCCCCATATTTGACATCCGTCACAATCTGGAAGTCCTCCGGCCTGGATGAAAGATTCCCTCTTTTCAAAAAGGTAAATCTTGAATTTTTCGTCTTTATCGGAGACGGGAGCATTGTTCAAAGGGAGATTACGGTTTGCTTCATATGTTGATTCAAAAATTTGAGCGAATCGTTTAATGACCTGTTTTGTTATTTTTGCATCGCAAATGAAATTGAAATGTGGGGTTCCGTATGTATATTTGCCAGGTTTTTCTGTAATGATTTCAATGGGGAAATCCAGATTTATTTTCGATTCAGTTGGCCAGGGATCATTGAAATTATTGCCTTCCAAGATTCCCTCTTTCAAATAATGACGGTCAATTTGAGAGAGTGTTTCATTTTTCAATAATTTACTGTTCCCATCAGAAGTAAGGACGCATACTCCTTCAGGTGTTATTTCAATAAGTGAAGCTTTAATTTTACCTTGTGATGTGTTCCATTCTCTTTGCATGGAGGCTTGAGATAATGGAACGGTAATGCAGAGGAATAGAAAAAAGTAGAGATATAGTGGCTTTGTAAACATAATGGAGTAGGAAGGAATTAGGATTCGAATTCGATGGTTACACCGTTGCGTTTCCAGAATGAAGAGATTTCATCGGCCAGTTTGTTCCAGTCCCTGCCATCGAGCAGGAGTTCCCTGGCCATGTCGGGGGATGCTCCTTTTTGCAGGGCTTCGACATATTTTTTGATACGGGCACCGTCGCCCTTGCCGTCGACATGGTAGAAAAAGTAAACGAGCAAAGGCGCGAGCCCATAGTGCTGGTTTGTAGAAGGACCTGTCACGAAATCGCGATAGCTCATGGTCATGAGCCGCTTGAGCGAGGTGGCCTTGATATTTTTGCCGAGGTTGCGCCCGCGTTTTTTTTCTACTCCGAATGCGGTGACTGCCAGCATGATAGGGCGGCGGTTGGCTTTGAAATTGAATTTGCCTGTTCTGTACGGGCTGAGTCCGACGTATTCGGCGGATCCTTCGCAAAACCATGCTTCTTGCTTGGTCTCATTGGTCATGAGAAGGTGGGTGATTTCGTGGATGAGAGTTTTGATGTCGTCGTCTTTATAGTCGATGGCGTATGCTTTACCGACTTTTTTGACGCCGAGAGATTCAAAAGGAACGATTACCCTGCCGAATTTTCCCATGGAAGGCCGCCATATTTGCATGCCGGCTGTTTCCGGGGCTCCTCCGGCCCTGTGATAGTCTGAGCGCTTTTCAAAGAGGTAGGCCTGGAATTTGTAATCGGGATCTGAGACGGGAGCGTTATTGATGGGAAGACGGCGGTTGGCTTCGTAAGTCGCTTCAAAGATAAAGGCAAGCCGTTTGATGACGAGCGAACCGAGCCGGGCGTCGCAAGTGAACTGGAAGTGCGGTGTTTCGTAAATGTATTTTTCGGGACCGTTTTCGATAGTGGTAACTTCGAAGGTATCCTCAATCTCCGCGCTGTCCGGCCATGGGGCATTGAAGTTTGGCCGGCCCGGTTTGTTTTGTTCTGCAATCCACAGGCGGTCTTCCGGGGAGAGGGTGTTAATGGGAATTTTGGCGGTTTTTCCGTTGGGTAATTGCAGGGAGACTGTCGTTTTGTCCGAGGCTATCATTTCTGCCGTGATCGTTTTACCGGAAATATTAGTCCAGGTTCGCGATTCGGCAGAGGCTTGCCAGGATATGGCAAGAAGGCAGAAAAAGAGGGCTTGGAGGCGCATGGCAGGATGGGAATGGAATGAATGAAAGACTTTCTGCCGGACGGATTGATCACATAGCATTGGATTGATCTGGACATCAGAACAAAATCCGGCAGAAAGAAAAATTCATAGTTCCCATATAATATATGCTATACCTCGGGGAAAGAACAAGGTGGAAAAGAATCTTTTTGCTTTTTCTCTCCGAAGAATTGTTTTTGTAGCTGTCGCTACTAGTATTTTCTGGGAGTAGGAAGGAAGATCAGGAGCATGCCGCAGATAAACATGAGGCATCCTGCTACCGCAAGGGTTGTTGTCAGCGGAATCCCTTGGTCTTTGAACCATCCTCCGAAGAAGGATATTAATGCCCCTACTCCCGCAGAGGTCAGATTGAGCAGGCCGTAGCCTGTGGCTGAGTAGTGTTCATTGATATGGGAACGCAGGATGGGCATGAGCGTGGCATCCATGCACCCCTGGGCAATGCCCTGGGTGGCGATGAAAGCCAGCATGAGAGTGAGAGGCACCCGGAAGTCCAGGCCGAATATTCCCGGGAGCAGGGCAAGGACGATCAGAGGCCCCGCGATACTGAACGAGATGCCCGGAACGAGAGCCCGGGCTTTGAGGTTGTGCCGATGCCATGCATCAGCGATGAAAGCTCCTGCGATGACGGCAACGTATTTTGCCAGGGAACTCCACAGGGTAGCCGCCGGGCCTGCCTCTCCGGCGGAAAGGTTGTAGGTGTCCTGAAGGAGGGTAGGATACCAGGTCAGCAGGAACCAGTTCCCGGCACCGGCGAAGGCGACTACTCCCAGGAGCATCCACATGGCGCGGCCACGGAGCAGTTGGGAAAGGACTTGAAAGGAGGAGAGTGTTTCATTGGGGGCCAATTCCCTGGCAACCTGTTCTTTTTCTTCGGAGGTGGTTGCCCGTTCGGAGAGGACGGAAGACGGTTCTTTGAGGAAGACGATGAGGACAAAGGCGTATATAACCCCGATCAGCCCGAACAGGGCGAATGTCATGCGCCAGCCGATCCAGTCGGACATGGTTCCCCCGTACCCGGCCAGAGCCATGCCGGCATAAATGCCGCTCATGTGAATCCCGGTGGCGATGGACCGGGTGTTGCCCCGGTGGAAGTCGGTGATGAGGGCGAGAGCCGCAGGGATGTAGAATGCCTCGCTGATTCCCATGGCAGCCCGTGCGATTAGCAGGGTGGTGTAATCCTGAGCATGCCCGGTCCACCAAGTTACAGAGGACCAGACGACGAGAGAACAAAGGATGACGATGCGGCGGCTGTAACGGTCTGCGATGAATCCTCCGACCGGGCTGAGAAGGGCGTAGACAAGCAGGAAGACGGAGGTGACCATGCCGAACTGGCTTTCGGACATGGCAATACTGTTGGTAACGGGCTCGTGCAGGGCGGAAAGGAGTTGGCGGTCAAAATAGTTGAGCATGACCACCACCCAAAGGAGGCCGACGGCGATCCAGGCCCATTTACCGGGTTTGGTGGATGGATCGGCAAGAGAACTGATGTTTTTGACGCCTTTTTTGACGGCGCCGATGATAATAATAGCAATGACGGCGGCCATGAGGGAGAGCACAAGTGTGTCAACAAGGCCAGCGTAGGAGCTGAGGTTGATTGAGCCGGTGGCCAGAATATGCATAAGGGAGGAAGTCATGGTTTTATAGGAAGTTGATTAAAGTGACGAAGAGGCTGCTCCGGTTATGGCCGTGCGTATGCCGGGATATGTTTCCCCGCTGATGGTGAGGATGTCGCCCCGGTAGATGACTGCCGGAGCGGTTGCGATGCCTACGGGCCATTCTCCGACATGTGTCCATGTGTTTTTTGCAGGGTCGAAGGAGTATATGGCTCGCGATTGACCGGGATGAATGAGGGGGGCTGCGTTTTTCAGGGAGGCTCGGTAGTAGTTACCGGGATCGCCCCCGATCAGCAGGACGGTACCTTGGGCGGATCTGGGAGCCGGATTGGCTGCTGCTGCAAGGGGTTCCGGGATGTCTGCCACGGGGGTCGTACTCCACTGGCGCGTGGCCGTATCGAGTACCCGGACGGAGCTGAGGTAGGTTCGTTCGGCCTGGCCTTTGGCATCGGGAGCGAGGGAACACCCCCCCATGATCAGAAGTTTCCCGTCGTGGATGGCTCCGGTTGCCAGAATGCGGCCGGGCCCCGGCATGTCGGGGAGTTTTTCCCATTGGAGAGGGGAGGAGGCCAGATTGAGGAAGTAGGCCGAAACGAGAGCTTCCGTGGAGTCGGGAGCCAGCTGTCCGCCAATTACATAGAGTGTGGTTCCTTCCCGGGCGAAAGCCGGGTAGGCTACCGGGTGGGGAAGGGGAGGAAGTTCTCGAATGGAAATTTGCTTGTCCGGTCCTGGGGTCACGAGCATGCATTCTTTCAAATGACCGTTGGCGTTGCAGCCTCCGGCAATAACCATTCCCTGGGGCATGTCTGTAAATGCCGCATATCCGATGGGGCGAGGAAGACGTCCGATTGTTGTCCAGCGTCCGTCACGAAGCAGGAAAACATCCGCATGGAATACTTTTTCCCCTCGTTCCGCAGGAGTCTTGGCTCCGGGCTTGGCGTACGGGAAGTTGGCTCCTCCTGCCGCAAGAACAATTTCTTCTCCTGTCCGGCATGGGAGAGTTGCCGCAACCATGCCGGCTCGTCCGATGTGGTCGGGCAGGGGGGCTGACGTGTGATGAGGCGGGGAGGCGGCTATAGAAAACGCTGCCGTTGTCAGCAATGACAGGGCAGCCAGCAGTGTGGCGATAGGGAAATTCATGGGAGGAGTCTTCACGTTTTTATCATTGATGGGAGAGGCTGTCATGAAGAAAAGATTTTTACAGGACAAAATTGTATTTTGGTGACGCTAAGGTTCATGGAAACGAAGCACCGGACAAGGGCAGATTATTCCTTCAATGGGAAATTGAATGGTTTTGTCACGGAGGGACTCTAACCTGTGTACCGGAATTGTTGCCGCCTGAATTTCAAGAACCAGATCCAGAACGATGAAATTGCATTTTACTATTCTACTATTGGCGTGTTCATGTACGTTGGTTGCGGCGGAAGACATGATCCTGAAAGATGGACGCAATTTGAAAGATATACGCATTCTGGAAGAGGGTGCCGATTACGTACGTGTGGAGCACCATGAAGGTATTGCCCGCGTGGATGTCTCCATGATGACGGATGGATGGAAGGAGAAGCTTCATTTGACGCCTGAGGAAGTTTCAGAGAAGAAGAAGAGGCTCGCTGAGCAAAACAGAGAAAGAGTCCGTCTTCAGAAAGAACGTGACCGCCAGGTGAGGGAGTCCCTTTCCGAAGCGGAAAAAACTCCTCGGTACCTGAAAGGGGCGGATATCCTGAAGATGGTTTCCGTGTTTACCTCTATGGATCCTATCGAAGCCGAAGCTGCCGCGTTGCGCTGGAATATGGCCGAGGCGCAGAGGGTTGGCATGAGCGAACAGGCGGATTTGTTTAAGAATCAGCTTGCGTCTTATGAACCTAATTTGCAGAAAATCCAGCAACAGCGGCAGGAGGATGAACTGTATTGGAAGAACATGCAAAGTGATTACGAACGGATGATGAATGATTCCCGGGAAAAGATGGCCAGCTTGTCTTCACAAATTAATTCCATTCGCAAAGATTTAAAAGAAGTCAGTTCACGTCCTACGGAAACCAGGACCGTCGTCTACAGGGAACCGTATTATACTCCTCAGCAAATTATCGTGCCGCGTGTGGAACGGGAGACGGTGGTTGTCAGGCCGCCACGAATTTATCCGCCTCGTCCCGTCAATGTTACGACGACGAAAAATTCGATTTCCATCGGCCCGGGAACCAGTCATCCTCGTCCGTCCGGCGACTCTTCACATAGCCGGCCTCCGTTCGTTCGCCCTGCGGAAGTGAGGCCTGCGGTGGTGAATCCGGCGGGTGTTAAGCCTGCTCAGGTTCATCCTGCGATCCAGTATCGTCGATAGGCATGAGCACAATGCGTCCGCGTTTGATGCGTGCCAGGTGGGAGAACCCTGTTTCCTTGGCAAGAGTGAGCGCTCGTTCGAAGTCTTTACCGATGTCCTGAGGTGCGTGCGCGTCCGAATTGATCACGAGGGGTATGCCGGCTTCGCAGGCAAGGCTGAGGAATTCTCGTGAGGGATATTGTTCCGCACAGGGTTTGCTCCATCCGGCGGTGTTGATTTCCAGGACGCTGCCTGCATCCGCCATGGCTTCGATGACGGGGATGTAGTAGCGTTTTAAATCTCCGGAGGGGCGGTGTCCGAATTTACGGATCAGATCAGCGTGTCCCATAATGGTGAATTGGCGTGATCGGACCATGTCGAGGTAGAGATTCCAGTAGCGTCTCCAGGCTTCCTCGACGCTTGTCTGGTTCCAGAAGACCATGCTGAGCGGGTTGTCAAAGTCCCATTTATTATCCAGATAATGGACGGAGCCGATGAGGTAGTCCCAGTCCCGCAATGCGTGAAGGTGGTCGATCCAGGACTCGATGCCTGGCACCCAGTCGCATTCCAGTCCGCAGCGGATTTGTAGATCCGTATCGCGAGCGAGGCATTCCGCTTCTGCGATCCAGTCGAAGTAGGCGGGCAGTTCTGAAGAAAGCATGCGCCAGTCGTCGAAAGGTTCGTTCGGCATGGGGGCATGGTCGGCGACACCGTATTCGGCCAGTCCTTGTTGGAGGGCTGCCTGGACGTATTCCCGGACGCTGCCTTCGGCATGCCGGCAAAGAGGTGTATGGGTGTGGTAGTCGGTCGGTTTCATTGCCGTTATCAGGATAACAAAAAAGAATGCATATTCAAATTGCAACTGTGGAAATATGTAATATAATCATATCAGACAACTTGAAGGTTCAATGAGTGAAGATTCTGCACATTTTTCGAGTAACGGATTGACTTTGCCGCTTCTGGAGCATTTGAAGCGCCATCCGAAGCGTTTGGTTTTCCCGGAAGGGGAGGATATTCGCTTGCTTCATGTTGCCGAGTATTTGGTCGGCCAGGAGGCTGTGATTCCCATTTTGCTTGGTCGTCGCGAGGTGATTGTCAATATGGCGAAAGAAGCTGGAATTTGCCTGCGTTTTATCCGCATTATTGAACCGGAGAAGAGTTCTGACTTCGAATTGTTCTGCGAGCGTTTTACACGAGTGGAAAAGATGAAGGGCAATGATCCCGGCAATGTGCGGGAAATCATGAAGTCCCCCTTCAATTTTGCATCGATGATGGCTTTGTACGGTCAGGCCGATGCCGTTCTTGCCGGTAATCTGCATGGCAGCGCTCCCGTATTTCGTGCGGTGTCCCGCTATAAGAAAGAGCCGGAGCAGGGGAATTCTTTGTTTGCGATTAGCGTTGTCGTTTGCGAACACCTCAAGAAGCTGGGTGGTGACGGAATTTTCTTCATTGCCGATGCCGGCGTTTCCCCGGTTCCTGGTGTGTCGGATATGGCCTACTATGCGGTAGAAACGGGCAAAATGGCTCGTCATATTCTTGGGCGTCCCGTCCAGGTGTCCATGATTAGCGCTTCGACGAACGGATCTATTCCCGGTGTCCCATCCCAGCGGGCCCATGCGGCGGCCGTATTGGCCCAGAGCCAGTTGGAGCAACTCAATATCGGGGAACACATTACCGTGGAAGGAGAAATCCAGATAGACGCGGCTCTTTCTCCTGCTGCCTACAATATGCGCGTCCAGCATTCTGTGTTGAGAAAACCGTCCGATGTCCTCATTTTCCCGACTCTGGACTCGGCAGATATCGCCCGGAAATTGCTTGCCATGCTGCCGGGGGTGAGCGAATACGGAATGGTCATCCAGGATATTCTCTTTCCGATTGCGGAGGTGTCTCGTCTGGCAACGATTGATCAGATTTACGGAGCATCTCTGCTGGTAGCTAACGAAGCTATCCAATTCCACGAATTGTATCCGAACGGCCAGGCTTTGCTTTACTGATTGTTCTCCGGGGAGGAGTGGTTGCTGTCGGGGAGTTGCCTTCTTTCTCCGGAAGGGACGACAACCAACCGGTGTTCCTTGCGAGAGGCAATCAGGCCTCCGGGGAGGGATGTGCGGGAGGGGCCTGCTACGTTGAGGATATCCAAAGTGCGTGCGATACATTCTTCCGAGAGGTCGGGCACGCCGTTTTTCTTGAGAAATCGGAATACGGCTGCTTTCTTGAGTTCGGCAGGCATGGCATTGATTTTGGGGAGGAAGAGTCTTCCTTGAGGATCTGTCAATTCCATGAGTTCCAGAGCCTGGTCGAGGGCTTTTTCCTGTTCCTCAGCCAAACGAGCGCTGCGGTTGATGATGGGAGTCACGTCCCGTTTCAGAATGGAGGAGAGGGAAGGGATGATTTGCAGGCGGATGGCGTTGCGGACGATATCGGTTTCCGCATTGGTTTCATCTTCCTGCCAAGGGATGCTGCGGAGGGTGAGCCAGTTGGTGATTTGTTGTCTGGATGTATCCAGCAGAGGGCGCAGGACGGTCATGCCTCCCGGCCAGGTAGAAACCGGCGTCATGGCCCGGAGACGTCTCGTGCCGCGGCAGAGGTGGAAAATGGCCGTTTCCGCTTGATCGTCCCGGTGATGGGCAAGGGCTGCCATGGATTCGGGGAACCGGCTGTGCCAGAGAGCGAAGCACTCCTGTCTCAGCTTCCGGGCGGCTGTTTCAAGGGAGAGCCCGTCCTGGTGAGCGACACGGGGCGCATCCATGTATTCGACCAGGAATGGGATGCCGAGTTTCCGTGCATAGGCTTCCGTGAACTTGGCATCGGCATCTGCCGTGCATTTTCTGATCCCGTGGTGGACATGGCAGGCGATGGGACGGCATCCCGGCAGTTCTGCCAAAAGCGTCAGTAGTGCAATGGAGTCCCTTCCTCCGCTGACTCCGACCAGAATAGGGACTCCCGAGAGCAGCAGGGGCATGGTGGACGGCTCCGGCACGGGCGGAGCGATGGGGATGTTGTCCGCGTTCATGGGATGCTTGGCCGGGGGTGGAAAAGAACCGCAGTTCAGGATGGCGTGACAGCTTCCAGAGAAGACAGGGATTTCATGAAAGAGGCGGCGGGCCACTGTCCGGGCGCTGCTTCATACTGGCCCAGATAACCGTAGATGAGAGAGGAGCCGCATTGGGCATACAACAGGCGCGAGGTCGGGCCAAGCGGTCCCATGCCCATGACTGCCATTTCCCCCGTTCTCTGTGCCAGAAGCCGGGTACCAATGATGATGTCTTCCGGACGGGTGAGTGCAAAGGCGAATTTGACGATGTCCGCTCCGAGTTCTCTCGCCTGGCGTTCACGTTTGATAAGTTCTTCCATCTCCGGTGTTTCCTGGAAATCGTGGAACGAGGCAATGACCTTGACTGATGCTTCCCGGGCTGTTGCAATTAGCTCTTGCGCTTGTTCCATGTGAGCGATTTCTACATCGATAGCGATAGCATGGGGAAGGGTTTGTTGAAGCAGGGCGAGGCGTGCTTCAATCGTCATGGGGCGTATACCGCCTTCTTCAGGTGAGCGGGCCGTGAACAGGAGAGGCAGGGAGGAACGGTATTCCAGTATTTCCTCAAGGAGAATGCTTTCCGGCAGAGCATCCAGGCGGAGCTCAATCCAGTTGCAAATCTCCGACAGATCTTTGTCTCTCAAGGAAACCCATTCTTCCCATACCGTAGCTGTACCGATAATCTTTGTATCGGGGCGGGGGAAAGAGTTTCCGTATTTCTTGTTCATGAAGGGAAAATCTCAAATGCCGGAGGAAAGGTCAATTTCTTCCGTAGATTCGTACGGGATTATGCCAGATGTTCAATGAGATTGCGAACGGTCGTACGGATATCCGGTTGCCGGAGGAGCCATGAAACGATGACAACTCGTTCTGCTCCCGCCTCCAGAACAGCCGGGAGGGTAACACCGTTGATGCCTCCGATACAGAACATGGGAAAACCGGCAGGGAGGGATTTCCGGACAGTCCGGATGTCCCCAAGACCGATGGCGGCCCGGCCCGGTTTTGTAGCAGTTGCAAACAAAGGACCGAAACCGATGTAGTCGGCTCCTTCCTTCCAGCCTTTCAGAGCCTGTTCGGGACTGTGGGTGGATCTTCCCACGATTTTGCCGTTTCCAAGGAATCTTTTAACGGAAGCGAGATCGGATGTGTCCTGGCCGATATGGACTCCGTCCGAACCGCTTGCCTTGGCGATTTCTGGATAGTCGTTAACGATGAAAAGGCAATCATGTTGACGACAAAGCGGTGTCAGTTTTGTTGCAAGATCGAAGATGAGATCTTGAGCGATGTTTTTAGCACGCAGTTGAAGGATGGATAATCCTCCTTCCAAAAGTTGTCCGGCGACATCGAGTGCATGTTCCCGCGGTACATAGCCAAGATCAAGAATACCGTATAGATGGCAGTTGTCGAAGATTCCGGAAGAACGCATAGTGAGAGTAATTCTACCGATTTTACCGGGAAACTCAAGCATGGTACAGATGGCGTGCATGAAATACGTGCAAGCAGCCTGTTGAATAGGAAGAATCCAATTGACTTCAACCTGGCCCTCTCCAATGATCGTTCATATCAAATGACCATGTTTCCCCATCTTTTTTCGGAGAGAGGCCTTTCCCTGGATCGGTTGCGGGCTCTGGTTGAGGTTGCTTCGGCAGGCGGCATTGCCCGGGCAGTACATGGAGACCCGGCATTGCAGAGCCTATATTCCCGGCAGATTAAGGAATTGGGCGAGTTCTTCGGAGCCGAACTGGCAAGAAAGAAGGGGAAATACCTTGTCCTGACGCCTGAAGGAGAGGAACTCGTCCGTATTTCCCGGGAAGCCATGTGTGCTTTGGAGGATTTCAAATGCAGGACTCGGAATACGATGTACCGGTTCACGTTGGGAGCCGGGGACAGTCAGCATGCCTGGATGGCGGCTCCGGTTCTGGCCTCTATGGTCAGGCAAGGCTTGCCATGGCAGTTTTTATTCAAGAATCTCCGCAATTCGGAGATCTCGAAAGGCTTACTGGACATGGAACTCGACTTTGGCATTGTTCGTTCAAGTGCCTTGTCGTCAGACTTGCTTGAAAGTCGGAAAATTACAACGGTGTCCTATGCCTTGTATGTTCCGAGACCCATGGTGCCTCCAGGCCGGGAGAAGGATTTCAAATGGTTGTTGGAGAACAGGCCGCTGACAACATTGACCAACGATACGACGTTCTATGCCTCTTTGGTGGACTGTTTGCGCAATCTGGGTATTGACGGAGATGCTTTTTGTGGTACTCAGTCGTTTCCGTTCGCAGCCCGTCTGTTGAAATCCGGTGCTTACATGGCTATTTTACCTAATATTGCCGAGTGTGATCTGGATGCTTCGATACTCAAGGTAGAAGATCCGGTACTGGCTCCATTGAATCGGGCGTTTTCTTTGGCGTGGAATCCGCGTTTGGTCAAGGTGAGGCCTGTTGCCGAACGGGTAATTGACTTTTTTATCAAGTATCTCATAGGGGCTTGATGCGTTGTGTTGTGCCGCGACGGGTTACGAAAAAGCCGCCGGATGCGGTATGCATGCCGGCGGCTGGGTGATTTCTTGAGTAACCCCGTAATCCTGTTTTTACTTGAGGTAACTTTCTACGATCATTCTGGAACGTTCCCTGGCCCCCATGATACGGGCTTGCAGTTCTTGGCGATAGGCGTCCATGTCCCGGATCGGGGACTGGGCAACGCCGGAAACCATGGCAGCCTGGGCAACAGCCGGGCATTGCCAGTCGATAATGCGAGGATCCAGGGGTTTGGGGATGACGTAGTCGATGCCAAAGCTGAGAGGCTCTCCTCCGTAAGCTTCGATCACTTCCTGAGGAACAGGTTCCTTGGCGAGATCGGCCAGGGAACGTGCGGCGGCGATCTTCATAGGCTCGTTGATGCAACGGGCATTGACGTCGAGAGCGGCGCGGAAAATGAAGGGGAAGCAGGAAACATTGTTGACCTGGTTGGGCCAGTCGGAACGCCCGGAGCCCATAATGCAGTCCGGACGGGCCTTTTTGGCTTCCCGGTAGGTAATTTCGGGGTCCGGATTGGCACAGGCGAAGATAATGGGGGAGTCCGCCATGGAACGAACCATATCCTGGCTCAGGATTCCTTTTGTGGACAACCCGAGAAATACATCCGCCCCGCGGATAGCGTCTTCCATGGAGCAGTCGTGCGTTTGGGCAAACTGTGCCTTGGTTGAGTGCAAATCCATACGGCCTGCCTGAATGAGCCCTTTGGAGTCGAACATGAAAATATTCTCCCGGCGGATACCGAGGGAAATGTAAAACTTGGCACAGGCAATCCCGGCCGCTCCGGCTCCGACGACGACGACTCGCATGTTTTCCAGACGGCGGCCGGTCAGTTCGGCTGCGTTTAGAAGAGCAGCTCCGGAAATGACGGCCGTACCGTGCTGGTCATCGTGAAAGACGGGGATGTTCATTTCCGCACGGAGACGTTCTTCCAGCATGAAGCATTCGGGAGCCTTGATGTCTTCCAGATTGATAGCTCCGAAAGTGGGTTCCATCGTTTTGATGACTTCGATCAATTTTTCGGGTTCGCGTACATTCAGTTCGATATCGAAAACGTCGATGTCGGCAAAGACTTTGAATAGAAGTCCCTTGCCTTCCATGACAGGTTTGGCTGCATCCGGCCCAATATTGCCGAGTCCCAGAACGGCGGTACCGTTGGTGATGACTCCTACGAGATTGGATTTTCCAGTGTACAGAGCACTGAGGGAAGGATCTTTTTTTATGCGCAAACAGGGTTCGGCAACACCTGGGGAATAGGCAAGTGTCAGATCCCGCTGCGAAAAAGCGGACTTGCACGGCAAGGTTTCCATCTTGCCGGGTCGTGGCTGTGCGTGATACTCCAGAGCATCAAGCTTAAGGTCGGATGACATGGTATTAGCGAAGTAAATTTGATCTGAGCCTCCCAAAAGCCACGAGTAGCGTCAAAAGACAAGTCCAGAATCTGACATTTATTGGCACAGCTGTTGAGAGGTTGAGGATGGAGTCATACAGGAAACTATTTTTTTATGTGTGAAAAACATTGAAAAAGAGAGGATTCTGAGTTAGCCTGAACTTAGCCCGCCCCTCTGGGGAGGATCTTCCTGTTTGCCTATGAACCATTATTCTTTTTCTACGGATAAAACTCTCCATCTTGTAATCAATCTGGAACAGGCTGTTGAGAGGAGGGAGCACATTGTCCGTCAGGCGGAGGAACTGGGATTTCCCGTGCAATTCGTTCAGGCGATTGCAGGAAAGGATTTGGACTGTAATTCCCTGCCGGCTTATGATCGCAAGAGGCGCATGCGTGAATATAGTTGTCACCTTCTTCCTAACGAGCAAGGATGCATTCAAAGTCATTTAAAGGCTATTAGAACATTTTTGGAGACGGATTACGAGTACTGTGTAATCAATGAGGACGATGTGTTGTTTGACCCCGATTTCCTGGGAATGCTGGAGGAAATACTGACGCGGACCTCTGGCTGGGAATGTATCAAATTGTGGACTGACGGCCGCCATTACGATGTGCTGCCCCCCCATCCGGAGATGAAGATACAAATGACTTTTCCGAAGAAATTCCCATGGGAGGCAACGAGTATCCTCTATACCCGGGCCGGTGCGGAAAAGGTGTTGGAAGGGTTCAAACGGTATTGGATGGTCTACGACGCTCAATGGGCGGGGGTGTGCTTTGCCGGTAACATTGTCGCCTGCGGAGTGTTGCCGGCGCCGGCTCGTCCGGACCCAGCCCTGTGCGTTAAGAGCAATATTGATGCCGACAAAAAGAGAACGAAGAGTTATGAATTGCGCCGGAATTTCATTCAGTGGGTGATTCACCGTTGTTGTGTCCTGAATTTTTCGACACAGAAAAAGAAGATGCGCCGCAAGTTGGCGCGGGTTCTCTCCGTCAAGTAAAGGTGTGGAGACTTCCGATCCTCCAACATGAACTCAGGCATGTTCTTCCATGCTGATGCACTCGGGCTGGTCGGCAAGGTACTCTTTTTCTTCCTTTTCTGCGATAAAGAAAGCCGTGGAGAGGATTTCACCCACGGTGCCGGTTTCGGTGACGACGGAGACATGCTTCTTTCCTGTGACGACTTGCCGGGAATCCGGGCGGATGAGATGCTGGCGTCCGGTTGTATTGTTGCCTGATGTTGTCAGACACTGGTTGTGCAGAGTGAGTTCTTTGTATTCGCCTTCGATTTGTGCTTCGTCAACTCCCAGTCCGACGGGCCATCCTTTTCCATGGGGATGATTGCCGATGGCGAGGACGGAACTGTTACCGAAATTGACCAGGGCATCGCGGACTCCTTCTCGGAGCAGGACGGATTTGCAGGAATCCACAGCGTAGCCCTTGGCAAACCCGCACAGATCCAGCACGATGCCCGGATGATGGCGTATCACGGTGTCTTCCGGGGTGATTTCCCACGCATCCATCAGGGAACTTTCGGAAGCTGGAGACTGGATGGTAATGTCGAAGAGGCCCTGGGTACGCCGATACCATTCCCGGCAAGTAGATAGAATCGTTGCCAGCTCCCGTGAGATGGAGACAGGAGTCCCGGGAGGGGCGGTATTGATTTGTGATAGAAGGCTGCCGGGATCGAAACGATTCATCAGATCCGCCAATCTCTCTGTCTCCTGGGATAGGAGGAAAGCCAAACGGCCTGCATTCCATTCGTCTATTCCGCAGATCAGAATATCCATGCGGGAGTGCATGGCCTCGAACCATGCGTAGGAAACCGATGTCCCGTTCGGAAGTGTTTTATGAATCAGGGGGTACATGGCAGGAGCAAAAAGAGCGGATGCCTGCTGGAGACATCCACCCTGTATTGTCATTGATCCATATCATCAAACCGGACGTTTAGTCCAGTTCTTTGATCTTGATATTTTTGAAGGTGACTTCGTCTCCATGGTCCTGAAGGAGAATGTTGCCTTCTTCAAGTTCTCCGAACTTGGGCCAGTTTTTGTATTTGCTTCCTGCAACAAGATCCTTCCAGGCTTGGTCTCCTCGCTTGTATTCGATGAGTTTCTCTCCATTGAGCCAGTGTTCCACATGGTTGCCTTTGACGACAATGCGGGCTGTGTTAAACTTGTCCTTTTGGAAGGGCTTGTTCTCCGGAGCGGGAATGAGATCGTAGAGTGAACCGAGTTTGCGATTGCCGTTCTTGCCGAGTTTGGCATCGGGATGGTTTTGATCGTCAAGGATTTGGAATTCGCATCCGATGGAGGAACCTTCACCTTTATTCAGGTTGGTATCGACGAAGTATTTGATACCGCTGTTGGCTCCTTTGGTGATTTTGAAATCTACGAGCAATTCGAAATTCTTGTATTTCTTTTCCGTGACAATATCTCCGCCATTGGCGGATTCGGCCCCACCGGACTTGAGGACGGTGAGCGTGCCTTTTTCCGGGTCTATCTTCCAACCATGATCGGGGAATTGGGCCAATTTGGCGCCTCTCCATCCGGTTGTCGTTTTGCCATCCCAGAGCAGTTTCCAGCCGTCTGCTGCTTCCCGGGCGGAAATGTGATTGTCGATATTGTTGAACTGAGGGATATCGCCCTTGTCGGGAGTCGCTTCCTTGTCCAGATCATCCGTCATGATGCGGATATTTTTCCATTCGATGGTTTTTCCGGCCAGATCCTTGTTGCCTCCAATGCCATGGACTTGCAGCGCAATGATGCCTTCCGGCGTCATGTTATCGACGAGATTGGCACAGGGGATTCCGTTGAGCCAGGTACGGATTGTGTCGCCGATTGCTTCGATGCGGACCTTGTTCCATTCCCCGTGTTTGAAAGCTTTTTTGGCGGCCGGGTTTTTATCCAGCGGGTAGAGCCAGCCGCGGCGGGCTTCGTCGTAAATGCCGCAACTCCAGGCCCGGGGAGATGTATCGATTTCGCACTGGTATCCGTGGACTCGGCCATTGTTATAATCCGGTTTGCTTTCGCTGCGGATCTGGACTCCGGAATTGAGACCGTCGTCAACCTTATATTCGAATTCCAGGATGAAGTCCTTGTAGGTGTTTTTGGTAGCCAGGAAGGAATTGGGGGTATGCAATGTACTGACACCGATAATTTTACCATCCTGAGCTTTGAATTCCGCTTTTCCGTTCAGAGGTTCCCAATTGGAGAGGTCCTTTCCATTAAAGAGGGGATGCCATTCTCCGGCCCAGGCTACGCCCATGCTGGCCAGAGCACAGGCTACAGTGAGTATGTTATTTAATTTCATGTTTTTTGTGGATAGGTACAATCTGTTGAAAGCAGATTGCAGGTTCTTGGGAGTCAAGAGTTTTGGCCTTCATTTACCCCTTTTTTGTCACGGAAGGGAAAGAAGAGAAGAAAGATAATAGACTTGATGATGAGACGTATGACGATTATGGCTACATAGAGCCCGACGGTGAGCATAAGCACCATGGGAAACATGGTAAACAGTTCCGACCAGGATGCGTTCAAGTTTGTGATGCTGTAAACATTGAAGGAAAATGCCGCGATGAAGCAACAGGCCAGGATACAAAGTTCCAGGATTTTGCGTTTTCCGGTGATGACGGTTTCTTTCATGCCAGGGTAGGAGCTTTGTGGTTCAGGTAGTCGATCTTGTATTTATCCGGGAAATCGATGACTCGCTGTTCTTCCATGGCTTGATGGCCGAGGAGGCAAAGCATGCTGGAGTAGTACCCTTCCTCAATGAGCTTGGGAACGCGTTTTCCTGTGATGACAGCTTCTACGAAGGCTTCCAGAAGCATCTGGGTACCGTCTCCATGGGATTTTTTACCGAGTATATACTCACCCTTGTTGGCCTTCGCCGTTTCGGGAGCCCAACTACCGCTGGCAAAGGGAACGGCCTCGAAAAGGTCATTCTCCATCTTGTTAATCATGCGCAGCATGGCAGGAGCGGGAGGAACGCTTTCCGGGTAGTATTTCTGTTTTTCCATTTCAAGCGTCCCGTGGGAACAGAGGATTTGTTCCTCCAAACCATAAAAACGATTGGAATTGGTACAGCCGAAACTCATGTTGGCGCCGTTGTCATAACCGAAGACGACATGGACATTATCGTATACTTCCCGGCCGTCCTTACGATCCGCAATAGCGCCAAATCCGGTAATTTTGTTGGGGATGGCTTGTAACGCCCAGTTGCCGACCTGGATTTGGTGGCTGGCGAGTTCCGTCATGAGTCCTCGGGAATATTCCTTGTAAAGACGCCAGTTGATTTTACGCTCCAGATCCGGCGAGGGGACGGGACGCTTCCAGTCCGTATTGCGGTCCCAGTAGGTTCTGATGCATTGTACTGCCCCGAACTCTCCGGCATGGATTCTGTCCATGGCATTGATATAGCGAGGATCGAACATACGCTGGTGGCCGACAAACATGACCCGGTCACAGTTCTTGTAGGCCTGGTACATGGAATACGTTTCTTCCTGATCAATGGAGAATGCCTTTTCGACGAAGGCGTGTTTTCCGGCAGCGAAAGCATCCAGCAACATTCTGGCATGGAGGTAGGGGGGCGTTGCAATGACGACTGCATCAACATTCTTGTCTTCCAGTAATTGGCGGTAATCCGTGTACTGGCGGGCATTGGGCGCGATGCCAAGGGCTCCCTTCATGCTAGGGGCATAGTTGTCACACAGAGCTACGATGTTGGCTTTGGGATTGGCAGCCAGAAACCTCATCAGATACTGGCCGCGAGATCCTGGTCCTATAATACCGAGACGGGCTTTTTCGCCAACGGTTTCCACCTCCTGTGCAAATGCGCCAAACCATGGGCAGGATGCCAGGAGGGAGGCCCCTAGCGCTGTTTTACCCATTCCTTGGACGAATTCTCTTCGATTCATCATAGTTATTTTGAAAAATTGCTTGAGTCTACCGGATATTCCCTGATGCACGGTAGATATATAACCTATATACGGAATAAATCAGGAATTATTTTCACAAATCGTTGAGAATTGTGAAAAATAGAGAAAGAAGGCAGGATGTATATCGGTTGGGGATACCGAAAATTCAGAGGATGAGACATTCCTCCATGTCATTCAGGAGGGGGATGATATCTTTCGTAGACAGGACTCCCATGTTGGAAATGCGGATACGGCGGCTTTTCCATTTGCCATATCCGGCGTCAATGACCCAGCCGTAATTTTGCTTGAGGCGTTGGGCGAAGACGACCGTATCCATTTCTTCTGGGGGGATGAGGCAATTAAGGGTATCTGCCCGGAATCCTCGCGGTGGAACGGGTGTAAAACCGTGCTTCTCTGCCCAGGCGGAGACGAAACGGCGGCATCGGTGGTGGCGTTCAAAGCGTGTTTTCACTCCCTCTGCGTTGATTTCGCGAGCCCGGTGGGCAAGTCCCATAATCAGAGGGATAGCAGGTGTGGAAATGGTCATGTCTCTGCACGCATTTTTTTCATATTCCAGGAAATCCATATAAAAACCGCGCCCCGGAACTTCTCCCGCCCGGGAGAGCGCCCGTTCCGAAACGGCGCACACGGTCAGGCCTGGGGGGAGGGCTAAGGCTTTCTGGGTACCGGCCAGCATGACATCTATGCCCCAGACATCCATCATAAGAGGTGTGGCCGAATAGGATGAAACGGTGTCGACTGCCAGCAGGGTTCCTGGATAACGATTGACTATTTCCGCTATCTTTTTGAGGGGATTCAGAACACCCGTGGATGTCTCTGCATGAACGAGAGTGACCAGATCGTAGGTATGGGAGGCCAGTGCCTGAGTGACAGAAGCAGGATCAATAGGGGTCCCCCAATCGGTACGTAGGGCGTCCGCCTGGAGGCCGCAGCGCAGGGAGACATCGTGCCATCGATCGGAAAAAGCCCCGTTGCAGCAGTTAAGTACCCGTTTCCCTGGGCGTACCAAATTGCGAAGACAGGCTTCCATCATGCCCCAGGAGGAGCAGGTGGCTAGATACATGGGCCGGATCGTACCTGCCATTTCCTTCAAAATCGGCTGGGAAATCGCTACAAGCTCGGAGAAGGCCGGCGAACGGTGACCGATCATGTCTGCCGACATGGCGAGGCGAGCCGCAGGGTCAACCCACGTTGGTCCGGGGATAAACAAGGTTCTTTGATCCATGGAGGGGAGGTTGGGAGATTGGCCTGGCTCCTCCGTCTGCTTCGGGCAGTGTGTCAGTGTCCGCAACAGTCTTCCAGGAGTTCGTCCATGTAGAAGGTCATTTCTGCCAAGGCTTCCCGGTAGGGAGTCTGGGGCAGAAGCCAGAGGATTTCACGGGCTTCCTCCGTCATGCGGAGGGCGTCCTGAACGGCTTTGCCGATAGCTTCGCGGTAGGCTTCCGTCCGGGAAATATGTTCGTAGTCGGGAGCTTGACGACGTTCAAGGGCATCGTGCACCATTTCTCCAATGGCTTCATCATCGCTGTCCAGAAGGTTGAAGATAGGCAGAGTCAATTTACCTTTTTCTGCGTCCGTATGCAGGGTTTTGCCGGCATCGTCTTCGTCGCCGACCATATCCAGGCAATCGTCGTAAATTTGATAGGCGGAGCCGATCAGTACGCCGAGGCGGTACATGGTGCTTTCAAGTTCTTCGTTGACCCCGGAGATCCAGGATGCCCCACCCGTGGCCGCGGAGAACAGAGATGCCGTCTTTTTGCGGATGATTTCAAAATAGTCTTCACGAGTCATGTCCAGATCGAACAGACGGCTGGACTGCTCCACTTCGCCTTGGCAGACGTCACGGACGATGACCGCAAGCCTTTTACAAAAGTCCACACTGCCGAAATCCGTTCCTAAAACCATGGCATGGGAGAAAAGGGCGTCTCCGAGTAGAACGGCGAGATTATTACCCCATAGGGCATTTGCCGTGGGTTCGTTTCGGCGTGTATCGGCCCGGTCAATGACGTCGTCATGGACAAGGGATGCCAGATGGACCATTTCCAGAATCGCGCCCAACCGGATGTGTTCCGGTTTGATGCCTCCGGTAGCTCCCCCCATTAAGAGGGCCAGAGCCGGCCTTAGAAGCTTTCCGCGCGACTTGCAGATTGTTTCCATGTAGTCGGCTACTGTGGGTTCGAAACTTTCCGTCTGGGCTTCGATAAGTTCCTCGACTTGTTTCAGGGCTGGCCGCACAAGATCATAGTAATGCTTGTGGTTGCGAAGTTTTGAGAAAAACGGAATGGGCATGGAATCTTGTAGCGATACAGGCGCGATAGCGCGGATTCATTATGCACGTAGTACGCCGATTGGCAATGATGAAGATGAAGAATTCACTCCTTACTTGGCAGTCGCGGGAGGCGTGATGCTGATGGTCATGTTTTCCATGTCCAGCTCGTTCTGGATTTCTTCCATCAAGGGCAGGGGATCCGGGATGGAAACCTCGGAAGCAGGAGCATAACGTTTCAGGATGTCATGAGGGTTGAGCCTTCCTCCCAGGGTGGCTCCGTATGCGGGCATGCCGGCTTCGATGGCGATGGATGGGATGGTTTCAAAATGCAGATGAGCCATGTAGTTGCCATGGGCGTTGCCGACTCGTCCGATGATTTTGCCGCGGGGGACGGTATCTCCGACCCGGACAAGGGTTTTGTCCAAGTGGGCGTAGAGCGTTTGCATCAGGGAACCATCCGGCATGCGGTGAAGAAGGACGATGACGTTGCCCCAGTTTTCACTAGGTTCTCCGCAGAAGATGACCCTGCCCCGGGCTGCTGCATAAACGGGATCTCCCAGATCGGTGTTTTCTCCGCCGATGCCGTTGAGGTCGACGCCCCAGTGAGGGCCGCCGCGCTTGTTGTTCGGTTCTCCCCATGTCTGGGCATCGTAGGTGAATGCTCCGCTTTCACTGCCGAGCGGAGACGTGAAGACATCCGCGAGGGGGGCTTTGACACAGTCGTAGGGTGTCAGAAGAATCATGCGCGGATCGAATGGCACTTGGGCGTGAACCGGGATGTCGGCATCGTAAATGTTCCTTTGAGCCGTTAACTTCGGAGTGGCGTCACGGCGGGCCATGAGCCAGGCAAATCCAAGGATGAGGATGCCTGCCAAAAGGAGGAATCCAAAAACGACACGGGTGGTTGTACGGTCCGGCATGACGAGAGATGGGTTAGCTGGGCAGGCTGTCCTGGGGAAGTTTCCAAGCGCGGATTTCAGCCATCCACTCACGGGCGCATTGTTCAATGATGCCGGCAACATTGCCCTTGGGTTTGATAAATCCGGGGACGAACCATGGAAAACCTCCTATCAGGTCGGTAATGACGGCGACACTGCCGTTGCATGTGGCTTCGCCGGAACCGATGGCGATGGTTGGGATAACGGAACGCTCCGTGGCCATCCGTGCGGCATGGGGACGGGTCCCTTCCACGACGCAGCAGCAGGCCCCTGCGCGGTTGACTGCATCGATGTCATCCATCAAGGCAGTAATTTCGTCGTCGGTTTTGCCTTTGATTTTGTAGCCGCCTTCTTCCAACACCTTCTGAGGGAGGAGGCCGACATGGGCAACGACGGGGATGCCGTCTGCCACGATGGCGGCGATTTGGGCTTCAATAGCTACGCCGCCTTCCAGTTTGACTGCTTCCGCCCCGGCCTTGACGAGTGTCCTGGCACTTTCCAGAGCCTGTTCTACTGTCGTGTAGGTGTTGATGGGCAAGTCGCAGATGAGGAAAGCCCGGCTGGTTCCCCTTGCGACGGCTCCGACATGATGGGCCATGTGGGCGAGAGTAACGTGTGTTGTATCGGGAAACCCGAGGAGAGTCATTCCGACGGAATCTCCGACGAGGATCATGTCAACTCCGGCTGCATCAAGGATTTTGGCTGTAGGGTAGTCGTAAGCCGTCAGCATCGTCAACGGGGTTCCCCCTTTGCTGTTGCGGATGGCTTCTGCTTTTTCCATGGCTTGGTTCATAAGTATTATTGGTATAGTGTTCTTTACCAGGTATCCTGCATGGGGATGGGGGCTGGCTCGTCGGTATCCAGATTGTTGAGTAAATCCACGACGGTGAGAACCTGTCCCGGCAGGATGAGGTCGGGCCGGATATCCGCCAGCGGACAAAGGACAAATTTGCGACAGTGCACCCTGGGGTGGGGGATGGTGAGGGATGGAGATGCGATGAGCAGATCCCCCAGATAGATGATATCGACATCGGCGGTACGGGGTTCATTGCGAACGTGGGAACGTACCCTGCCCAGCTTTTGTTCAATGTCTTGACAGTGGAGCAGGAGTTCTTCCGCCGTACCAGGCCATGTGAATTCAAGAACGGCATTGACGTAGTCTTCGGAACCTTCCGGACAACCGACAGGAGCCGTTGAGTACAAGCGGGACTGAAGGAACAAGTTGCCTTGAACATTTATTCCGCTGAAAAAGTCGCGTGCGGTTTTCAACGAAGTTACCTTGGCTCCCAAGTTGGAGCCGAGAGCGATGCCGGCCCTTCTCATGATGAGTTTGGTGGAGAGATTACATGTTCTTCAGCCCCAGGACGTCTTCCATGTCGTAAAGACCGGCTGGCTTGTTCTGAAGCCAAAGAGCCGCCCTTACTGCTCCCTGGGCGAAGGTCATGCGGCTGGAGGCCTTATGCGTCAGTTCCAGGCGTTCTCCGTCGCCGGCAAAGATGACTGTATGGTCTCCGACCACATCGCCCCCGCGCAGGGAATGCATGCCAATTTCCCGCTCCGGACGGGCTCCGATGTTGCCCAAGCGGCCATGGGAAACGTCTTTTTCATAGTCCATTCCCGTAACGTCACAGAGGATTTCAGCGAGGGATCGGGCGGTGCCGGAGGGAGCGTCGATTTTGTTGTGGTGATGCATTTCCACAATTTCCATGTCAAAGCCGTCCTGGAGGATGCCGGCTGCCTTGCGGGTCAACCAGAACAGAGTGTTGACGCCGACAGAAAAATTGGAGGCGAACACGACCGGGATTTTCTTGGACGCTTCCACGATGGCGGCACGTTCTTCCGGCGTGTGAGCCGTTGTGCCGATGACGACGTTTTTGCCGAAGGCGACTGCTTTTTCCAGCATGCACGTGGTAAAAGTGTGATGGGAAAAGTCGATGATAGCATCGCAGGAAGGCAGAGAATCGGACAATTCCTGGCCGATGTCATGCGTTCCGCCGACACGGGTGTCCGGATTTTGTTCGACGGCGGCTTTGACTGCCTGACCCATTCGGCCGGTAAGGCCGGTAACGAGGATGGATAACATGAGAGGATTAGTTGAGTTCGAACTGGGAGAGTACGCCGGAGAGGATCTTCTTTTTGTCCTCTGACAGCTCAACGAGAGGCAGGCGGATTTCACCCGTCATGCTGCCTTTGATGGCCATGGCTGCCTTGATGGTAACAGGGTTGCCATCGAGAGTCATCAGGGTCTTCATCAACGGGTAGTACTTTTTCTGGAGGGAGAGTGCTTCTCCGTAGTTGCCTTCCAAGCAGGCATTGACCAGTTTGTTCATGGCGGCTGGGACGAGATTTGATGTCACGGAGACGAGTCCCAAGGCTCCGCAAGACATAAAGGGAAGGCAAAGTCCGTCGTCTCCGCAGAGAATGGAAAAACCATCCGGTACTGCCTGGATGAGCTGGTTGACGCGGTCGACGCTGCCGCCTGCTTCTTTAACAGCAAGGATGTTTTTGCAGTCGCGGGCCAGGCGGGCTACAGTTTCGACGGCGATTTCAATACCGCAACGCCCCGGGATACTGTAGAGCATCATGGGAAGTTCGGATGCTTCGGCAATGGTACGGAAGTGGCGATAGACGCCTTCCTGGGAAGGTTTGTTGTAATAGGGACAGACCTGTAAAGTTCCGTCGACTCCGACGCTTTCCGCTTCCTTAACCAGTTCGATGGCTTCTGTCGTGCTGTTGGCTCCGGCTCCGGCAATGACCTGGACACGGCCGGCAGCATAGCGGACGGCGGAATCGATGACTTCCAGATGTTCCGTTACGGACAGGGTGGGGGATTCTCCGGTTGTTCCTACGGGAACAATGCCTGCGACGCCTGCAGCTACTTGGGATTCAATGAGAGCTTCGAAAGCGGGTTCATCGACCCGGCCGTCGCGAAAGGGAGTTACGAGTGCAGTATAAAGGCCTTGGAATTTCATGGGTTTACGGCTCCTCCTTAACAAAAGCCCTCCTTCTTGTCACGACTGAATGACAGGCTCCTTGTCATCTCCGGGAAATTGGTCGGTATCCGGAACGCTTTTTTCTCCCCAGACGGCTAGCCAGATAGTTTGCGGAAGAGTTCGGGATACCCGGTGGCGCGTATGGGCCGGGATAAGGACCCAGTCCAGTGGGCGCAGTGTCTGGATAATTGGAGGGGATTCCCACTCCAGGTCGGCCTCTCCCGCCAGGACCATGATCCACTCGTCCTCGTCCTGGTCGTACCAGAATCCGTCAGGAGATGCTTGCCCGTCCGAGACGATGCGTTCTATCTTTCCCTTGCCGATTGGACAAAGAGTCGTGAACACTTCGTCTGACAAAGGAAAGTCCGGCAGGGAATCCATCATGTTGCCGCAGGCGAACGGAGACATGGCAGGCGGAGCGGTTAATTGTAGATAGAGAGTTCGGCATCCAGTTCCGGACATTTACGGATGCGGAAGCGTTCCCCGAGTTCCAGTTGGGCCAGGTGTCCGAGGGTGTCTTTGACGGTCAGAATGACGGGGGAAGAACCGGGGTAGCGCGTGAGGATGTCCCGGAGGTTTTCCAGATCGCCGTAATCGTGGCGAGTGGGGGACATAATGACGTTCAATGGGCCGGAGTCGCTGAGGGAACGCTTGCGCCCGCTGATCGGTATGACTGCGTTGGCGGATACTCGTTTACTTCCGGAGCGGTCATCCAGGCTGATACGGACGCGGGCCTTGATGAAGCCGCCTGTCTCGACAGGCGGGTCGGCAGCCATCATTTTATCGTAAGTGTCTCCCCAGACGAGGACTTCCGTGACTCCGGTGAAGTCTTCCAGCATCATGATTGCGAACTTGCGTCCGGCTTTGCTCATTTTGGGGACGAGAGCCCGAACCATACCGGCCATTTGGTGGGACCTCTGCAAGTCTTCGGTTTCGAGGTCGTCCAGAAGTCCGATTTTCGTATAGCGGTCGGCGTCGATGACGCCGCGCATGGAATCCAGGGGATGCCCGCAAAAGTAGTAGCCGAGGAGTTCTTTTTCATCGGTCATCTTTTGTGTCTTGGGCCAGTCTGCCAGGATTTGTTTTTTTGCGGGGGGCGGTGCTTCGAAAGCCATGTCGAACAGGGAACCCTGGCCGATGGCGCGGTCTTTATGCAGGGAGGAGGCTCCGCTCAAGGCTAGATCCACCCGGTCGAAAAGGGCGCGGCGCGGCTCGTGTGTCCAGTCCAGGGCGCCTGCTCGGATGAGGGATTCCAGAATTTTCTTGTTGACGCTTTTGGAGTCCAATCGGTTGCAGACGTCCTCCATACTTTGAAAGGGACCGTTCTGGCTACGCTCCTCAATTAGCTGTTCCATGGCTCCGCCCCCGACATTTTTGATGGCGGCCAGACCGTAACGTACGGCCCATTTGCCGGAGGGCAGTTGTTCCGGGGCGAACTTGATCTGGGAATGGTTGATATTGGGTGGAAGGACCTCTATGCCCATTTTGTTGGCTTCCGTAATGAAGACTCCCAGTTTGTCCGTGTTATTCATTTCGTTGGACAGCAATCCTGCAATGAATTCGACGGGGTGGTTGGCTTTTAGGTAGGCCGTCCAGTAGGAGATGTGTCCGTAACAGGCCGAATGCGATTTGTTGAAACCGTATCCGGCGAATTTTTCAATCTTGTCGAAGATCTTGCCGGCCAGTTCGGGTTCGATCCCATTGGTTTTTTCGCAGCCTTCGATGAAGTGTGCTCGTTCTTTCGCCATTTTTGCCGGGTCTTTTTTACCCATGGCTCGGCGGAGAAGGTCAGCGCCCCCGAGCGTGTAGCCAGCGAGGAGTTTGGCGGCATTCTGAACTTGTTCCTGGTAGATCATGATGCCGTATGTTTCCGAACAGACCTTTTCAAGGAGAGGGTGTTCATATTCCGCCTCCTTGACGCCTTTCTTGACGTTGATCATGTCGTCCATGAACTGCATGGCGCCGGGGCGGTACAATGCCAGGAGGTCGATGATATCCTCAATCTTCTGGATGCCGTAGCGTTTACAAGTTTCGACGAATCCGCTCGATTCAAGCTGGAAGACGCCCATCGTATCACCTCGGTTGAGGAGGTCGAGAGTAGGTTTGTCGTCGAGGGGAACCTTGTAGATGTCGAATTCGGGATCTTCGACCATGCGGATGTATTTGACGCAGTCGTTGATCATCGTCATAGTTTTGAGGCCGAGGAAGTCCATCTTCAGCAGACCAACCTCGGTAACGGCTCCCATGTCGTATTGAGTGACGACGCCTCCTTCATTATCCCGCGTCAGCGGGACGTGTTCGTCAAGGGGACAGTCGCCGATGACGACACCGGCTGCATGGACGCCGACATTGCGCACCTTGCCTTCCAGCCGGGTGGCATATTTCCAGAGTTCCATGTAGGTTTCGTTACTTTCGATCAGGGCCCGCAGCTCTTCCTTGCTTTCGTATTCCTTCTTGAGGGTGACTCCCGGACCGGGTTCGATGATTTTGGAAATGCGGTCTGCCTCGCCGTACGGGATATCCATGACGCGAGCTACGTCGCGGATGACCGACTTGGCGCCCATGGTGCCATAGGTGATGATATTGGAGACGGAACGTTCTCCGTACTTTCGGCGAACGTATTCGATGACTTCCTGGCGCCGTGCCTGGCAGAAGTCGATATCGACGTCGGGAGGACTGACTCGTTCCGGATTCAGGAAGCGTTCAAAGATCAAACCGAAGCGGAGAGGGTCGATATCCGTGATCTTCATCGCATAGGCTACGATAGAACCGGCGGCGGAACCGCGGCCCGGTCCCACGGGGATATCGTGTTCCTTGGCCCAGTTGATGAAGTCGGCGGTAATGAGGAAGTAGGAAGCAAAACGGAGAGAATTAATAATACCCAGTTCGTAGTCGAGACGTTCCTTCAGGACGGGGTCGTTGTCTACGCGTTCCTGACCGTAGCGCATGACAAGACCTTCCTCGCAGACCTTGCGGAGGTATTCTTCCCGGGGGGAACCGTCCGGAGTGGCGAACTGAGGATACTTATCCGTGGCGGTGGAATCCAGTTTGATCGTAACGTTGCAGCGTTCGGCGATACGGAGAGTGTTGTCGCAGGCTTCGGGATAATCCTTGAAGAGTTCCCTCATTTCTTCAGGGGATTTGAGATAGACTTCCGGAGAATAGCGCATGCGAGTGGGATCCGCGAGCATTTTACCCATGCCGATGCAGATATGAACATCATGTGCTTCGTGGTCGTCCCGTGTCAGGAAGTGTGCGTCGTTGGTAGCGACGATCGGAAGGTTGTGCTCCCGTGCGAGTTTGATGAGTTGAGGGAAGACCTTTTTTTCCTCGGCAATACCGTGATCCTGAAGTTCGATGAAGAAATTGTCCTTGCCGAAAATACCGGCAAGGCGAGCCGTCATTTCACTGGCCTTCTGGTAGTCGTCCAGTAGAAGCCATTCGTTGATGGGGCCGGCGACGCAACCGCTCAGGCAGATAATGCCTTCGTGAAATTCCTCCAGGGTTTCCAAATCGACGCGAGGCTTGTAATACATGCCTTCCAGATTGCCGCGCGTGACAATTTTGGCGAGGTTGTGATAGCCGAGGTCATTTTCGGCAAGAAGTACCAGATGGGTCGCATTGCGGCGTCCGGGATAGCGTTTTTTATCCTGGAGGGAGAAGGGCGCCAGATAGATTTCACAGCCGATGATGGGTTTGATCTTCGCCTTGGTGGCATTTTGGTAAAACTCAATGGTGCCGAACATGTTGCCATGATCCGTCATGGCAATGGCCGGCATGCCGGATTCGGAACAGAAATTGCACATTTCATTCGTCAGAATGAGACCGTCCAGAAGGGAGAATTCCGTATGGACGTGCAAGTGGACGAACGAGTTTTCCAGAGTTGTTCCCATGGCTGGCTGACCGTTAGTGGGCTGTCATTACCGGACATTGTTCGCGCATGGCCCGGACACAATCGACGATCAGGGGGGGACCGTTGTAGACGAACCCCGTGTAGAGCTGGACGAGACTGGCTCCGGCCTTGATCTTATCGACGGCATCTTGGGCACACATAATACCTCCTACGCCGATGATCGGTATCTTTCCTCCGAGTTCAGCGGCAAAAGCCTGGATGACTTCCGTGGAACGGCGGGTGAGAGGCGCGCCGGAAAGGCCTCCTGCCTGGTTGCTCCAGCGGTGTTCTTCTACTCCGGTGCGTGCGAGTGTGGTATTGGTGGCGATGAGTCCGTCCAGACCTTCATCAAGGAACACGTGGCTGAGTTCCGTGATTTGACTGTCCGTCAGATCAGGTGCCACTTTCATGAAGAGAGGAACGTTGCGCCCCGTTTCCTGGCAGAGGTTGGATGCTTCTGCCTTGAGGGAGGCCAGGAGGCTTGCTGCGGAATCCGCCTGTTGCAGATCGCGCAGGCCTGGTGTGTTCGGAGAGGAAAAATTGACGGCAATGTAGTCGGCGACTGGCCAGGCCGCACTCAGACAGGCAAGGTAATCCATGGCGGCGTCTTCATTGGGTGTGATTTTGTTCTTGCCGATGTTGATGCCGATGACCCCTTTGTATTCGGCTTTTTTAACGTGTTCAACGCCGGAGTCGATGCCGGAGTTATTGAATCCCATGCGGTTAATAATAGCACGGTTTGGAATGAGACGGAACAGGCGGGGTTTGTCGTTGCCCGGTTGGGGGCGCGGCGTCAGTGTGCCGACTTCCACAAATCCGAAACCAAGTCTGCCGAAAGCGTCGATTGTGTCGGCTTCCTTATCCATTCCGGCAGCCAAACCGACGCGATTGGGGAATTTCAACCCTAGAATTTCAACGGGATCTTCCGGGAATTCTCCAGCGAGAGTGGCCAGGATACCCAGTTTTTCTGCGATGCGCAATCCGACCAGAGTTACTTCATGGGCGGTTTCCGCATTGAGGCGGAAGAGACACTTTCTGGCTGTATGATAGAGAATGGGATGCACTGCGCGGGGAGTGTAACAAAGCCGCTACACCGGGTCAAGGAAGGGAATGTCATGGGACTTCCCGCGCGGTGACGTCGTCATTTTCTCTCCTTTTTCCAAAAAGGAGTTCCGCTCTCCTGGGCCTTGAAATTGTACACGGGCCGGATGATGTCCCGGACATCGACCGTATCGCCGATCAGTCCGAGGATTTCCTCGATTCCCTTGTATACCATGGGGGCCTCGTCCAGGGTCTCTTCCGAGATGGAGGTAGAATAGATACCCTTCATGGATGTGCGGAAATCGTCGATGTCGAGTGTCTTCCGCGCCACGGTACGGCTCATGATGCGACCGGCACCATGCGGTGCGGACTGGTTCCAGTCATCATTGCCTTTGCCGGTTCCGAGGATGGCGCCGTCTCTCATGTTGATGGGGATGAGGAGGCGTTCATTCTTACGGGCGGAAATGGCGCCTTTGCGGACGATTCCGGAATCGTGGTCGATGTAGTTGTGGATGGTGTGGAATGCATCTTCCGGAGCCAAATGCAGGCCTTCTATAATTTCACGGGCGATAATTTCGCGATTAACCGTAGCAAAATGCTGGCAGATGCGCATGTCGTGCAGGTAACGTTCGCGGGCTTCACCTTCCAGATAACAGAGTTCGGGGGGAATATCGGGGTGGAGTTCTTCAGCTTCCCTCTTGATGCGTGCGATCGCAGTCTGGATTTCGGACTGGCGGCCGTTTGCCCTGTATTCTTCGATTATTTTAAGGCATGTGTCGGTTGTTCTATAGGAAGCTCTATGGCGTTCGATAGCCTCGTTCTGATAAAGATCCGCCACCTGCTTGCCGAGGTTGCGGCTTCCCGTATGGATTACCAGATAGGCAGTACCGTCCCCGGCGACATCCAATTCGATAAAGTGATTGCCTCCACCCAGGGTTCCCAGACTCTTGAGCAGCCTCTCCTGGTAGTGCAAAGAGTCAAGACACTTCAGACCATCGAATTCAGGAAAACCGACCTTTTGATTCTCATGAGTGTCGCTTCCCGAAGGAACCCGTTCGCGAATAATGCGGTCGAGTTCCGAAAAATCGGGTAGTTTCTTCCCGAGGCGGACAGTATACATGCCGCAGCCGATATCGACTCCGACGATGTTGGGAATCACCTTGTCGCCTAGATTGGCCGTAAAACCGATGACGCATCCGACTCCGGCGTGAACATCGGGCATGATACGGATCTTGCTGTTCGTGAACGCAGGAACCTGTCCCAGTCTGGCAATTTGTTTCTTCGCCAGTCCGTCGACGTTGTCAGTAAATATTTTAACGTTGTCCATCATGTTTTTTTCATAGTTGAAAAAAAGGCCGGACATCGCATCTGCAATGTCCGGCCCAGAGTTTATTTGAATATGGTATTCGATTGTTATGGATGATGCTGTACAGGCAGTTCTTCAAACCGGGCCGGAATCGGTTCGGACATGCCCATGCCCAGTGAAGCCCGTAGGACTTCTTGGGAACAGGAGAGGCTGGGGAACATGTTCTTCATGAATTCTGTATCCGAGTGAGAGGATGAGGTTGCCTGTTTCGAGCAACTGGAGCTATCCTACCATATTTCGGGAAATGTAAACCGGGTGTTTTTGCAAGTAACTTAACTCTAGAGTCAAGAATGCTTTCTCGGGGGGACGATTAGTACCCGAGTGCTTTGCGGATGTCTTCAGCGTAGGAGGCTGCTTTTTGGGCGAAGCTCTTATCCATATCCCGGTAAAGAATACCGCGGGAGACATTGATCAGAGGAGGTGCCGTACGACCGGCTCCTGTGAGGCTGGAGAGATCGCCTCCCTGGGCGCCGAGGCCGGGAATCAACAGCGGGGCATCCGGCGTCCGGGTAAGGATTTCGCTGTCGGCGTTCGTGAGGCCAACCACCATGCCGACATCGGTTTTGCGACCTTCGGCAATCGAACGGCTCACCATGTCGCCGACAAGTTCATAGACTTTACGGCCATCTGCCAGCTGTTGGCGTTCAATATCGGCGGAACCGGGGTTGGATGTGACAGTAAGGAGATAGACGCCCTTGCCTTCGTAGTCGAGAAAGGGGGCAAGAGTGTCGTATCCCATGAAGGGGCTGAGGGTGACGGCATCGACATTCAGGCGTTCGAAATAGGCCTGGGCGTAATATTTCTGGGTTTCTCCAATATCGCCGCGCTTGACGTCGAGGACGATGGGGATTTCCCGAGGCATATCGGCCAGCAGGGATTCCAGCATTTCAAGTCCGGCCAGCCCCATGGCTTCGAAATAGGCGATATTGGGTTTGAAGGCAGCGGTATAGGGGGCTGTTTCTTCAATGACTTGGCGAAGGAAAGAGGGAATTTGTCCGACTCCGTCCGATTCGGGACGCGGGTCGAGACCGACGCACAGGGCGGAGCGAGTGTCGCGGATGCGTGAGGCAAGCTTTTCAGAGAACTTCATATGGCACTTATAGAATCACAGGAGGGGGATGACAGGCAAGCCCCATTGATGGCCGGAGATAAAAGTTGAATCTGAGGTAGACTTGTGCCGGGAGCCATCTCATACGTTGCCGGGAATTCCTTCATCCGTTTGGGAAAGAATTACTGTAAGAACATGCGTGATACCGCAGCCGGCACCTTCCGTAATACGAACCTTCATGGTCTCATTGAGGAGTTCTATACGATGAAAAGAGAACGGCATCGCTCCTGCGCATGGATTCTTCGTTTGCCAATTCATTTTGAGCGATGGCGTTGAAAAGTCTTGCACCGGATCTCCTAATTTTTATGGTACTCGCATCGCTTTTGTGCTTTCGTGGGCTCGTCGTTCAATGGATAGGACGTCGGTTTCCGGTACCGAAGATGAGGGTTCGATTCCCCCCGGGCCTACCAAGATCATAAATGCGATGGTTGATTGGAATTGATTTAGAATACTTGAAAAGAAGTTGGATCTGTAAACCAGAATCTTTTTGCTGATTGTCTGGAGATATTGTTCATATTCAAATATCGATATTGTAAGAGGCGCAGAGTAGTGTGTCCCATTTCCATTTGGAGCTCATGTAGATTACGATAATAGCTTGCATGATAACTGGCAAAGGTATGGCGCAGAGTGTCGGCTTGCCAAGTTTTTTTGACTCCATCCCAGCCGGCTGCGCGATGAATGCTCGACCATTTACGTCTCCAACCTTGAGGGCATACAGTTGATTCAGGAGAGGCAGGCAAACAATCCTTTAGGATATTTTTCAAGATAGGTTGTATGGAAACAGCTCTCCCTCCTCCTGTCTTACTGTGTGAAGGACGAATCAGTATTGTTCCGGAGGATAGCTTGATATCTTTCCATTGGAGGCGTTCTAATTCATGCGGACGAATACCAGCATATAACATAAGGCCTATAGCAGGAAGGCATGACTGGTCAAACATCGTTTTAGCATGATAGAGTAAGGATTTAATTTCATCATCATTCAAAGGTTGTATTTCTTTCTCTTGAATAGGAGGCAAATCAATACGCAAGACAGGGTTTTCTTGGCTCCATCCTCGTTTATAGGCAGTGGACATTATTCCACTGAGGATTGCTCTAGCTTTAAATCGTTGTCGGGGAGTGTAGAAAGATTTCTCTATGATATCACGGCAAAATTCGTAGTTAATATATCGAACCTTTTGATGCTCTAATCCCGGAATTTTGAGCATCATTCTACGAGAAAAGTATTGGATATCTCGCAACGATGTGGGTCGTAAATGTTTTTTGCTTCGCAATGTTTCTTCGACTGCTTCTGAGAAGGTCACGGTCCTGGTCTCGCGCTCTAATGTTTTCATCCCCAGAAAGACACACTTCTGCATAGTTTTGAAAGAGCTACGCCCTTTGGTCGAATGAATATTATAAACGAGGGTTGCTGCTTCGAGGATAGAGATTCCCGTCTGTTTGAGTAGCTGTTCTGCAGCTTGGATTTTTTCTAGGGATGTTTCAATTGGAGCTATCATGAGAGAGATAGAAGCATAGGATTACCAATCCTGCATCAAGCCTAAAATTTATTTTTTTAGTGTTACTGTAACTTTTTGATAATTAATAATATTTGTGGCAAGTGGGAAAAATTCTAATTTTCCAGTGAATAGCGTCACAGCGTTTTTTACCATCTAGTACTCATTGCATGAGTGCAGGATTGGTAATCCTGTATACATCCCAGAAACAAAAGATGTCTAAATTTTGGAAGTTGTTGTACAACTGTTTGATAGAGTCAAGGTGACCGTAAAAACGAGAATCAAGCAAAAGTTATTAATATGTTTGCTGCTATAGGAAATTGTATACTGTTCTTGTTGATTTTGTCGTCTGTATGTTTTGGTAAAACTATGATTGGTGAGGTCGTATCAATAACCGATGGAGATACGATTAAAGTGTTAGATTGTAACAATACGGAATACAAAATAAGATTATACGGAATTGATTGTCCGGAACGAAAACAGGATTTTGGACAAAGTGCGAAAAAAGCTATTTCTGACATGATTTACGCAAAAAAAGTTACCGTAGAATATGAAAAATATGACCAATATGGAAGAATTATTGGTAAAATCTATCATGATAAATTATATGTAAATTTAGAAATGATAAAGAAAGGGTTGGCATGGTGGTATTATACTTATGCCCCCCGTGATTATGATTTAAGAGATGCCGAACAAAAAGCACGAACAGAAAAAATAGGAATCTGGAGCATCCCAAAAGCAGTTCCGCCATGGCAATTTAGAAGAACTTCGCAAAGCGAAGTCATAAGAACGGATCATAAAAATCAGGAATTTTGGGTAACTGATTCAACAGGGAAGATTCATAACAAAAATTGTAAATGGTATCACCAAAGTAATGGCGAATTAAAAGTAAATCCGAGTGGTAAAGACTGTGGAATATGTGGAGGAAGAAAGGTTATATTCAACGATAAATAAATTCTCAAATTAAAATAGTTAAATTGATGAACGATAATAATATGTTGGAACAGTTTCTGACTGTTCCTTTTAGTAGCGGGGAAATAGTGCTGTCAGTAGTACTTGCAGTAGTACTTTTTGCAGTTTCATTCTTCGTAATTGGTCAGTTATGGGGTATTTGCTGGAATAAAAAGTGGAACCTTTTCCGCTCTTTGGCGAATGTTGTCGTGACTGCCATGCTTTCCGTATGTGTGGTACTCAGCGGTTTACTCTATTACGGAAGTAACGGTTGCCATTTGTCAGGAAGCGGCATCAGAAATGATCTTGCTACCTTAAATAATGAATTCACTAAAAAGGTGAAGGAAATTTGTAAGGATGAAGATGGTTCTCTGCGCTTGCGTACACTCGAAAAACTTAGTGCAAATCCAGCAGCTAAAGCTTACCGTATTGATGGGGAAAAGAAGATTATTGACCTAGAGGATGGAGGAGTCAAAAATCTTGAAAACCAGCCTGTTGACGATGCCTTACCAGTTTCTGGGCTTGTTAGTATTCTCTCTCGTGAAATGTTGAGTACAGCAGATGAAAAGCTGGAATCTAGCCTTTCTTCAACAGTTCCTGCCCTTTCATTTTTAATTAAAGGTATTTTTGACTCAGCTTCCGTGAATGGAGGAAACAATGTTACTGAGCTGGTGAATATTTTTGGTGGGGTAGATAATAATCTCAAACTACCTGTGAGTATGTCCGGCAAGCTGGAACCCATTCATGAAGAAATTTTGAAAAAATTCGATGGCGCGACAAAGGAAAGCTACAATAAGGCGCGTAGTGCCAGGCTAAATACGGCCGATATGGCCTTTGCTCTCTTCTGGGTCTTGCTGGCTGTTCTTTGCGCTTATGTCGCGTATATGGCCTGCGCCGATATCAAGGCGAAAAATGAGAACTAAGTTTAATTTTACGTTTATATCATATCATGAGTAATAACCTTTTTATTGGTCTTGGCGGTCAAGGAGTGAAGTCCATTGCTGCCCTCCGTCGACTTTCTGTTACACGTGCACCTCAATACAAGGAGCTTACAAATCCTGATGATGGAAATCCTAAATCCAAATTTGATTATCTGATTATTGACTCCAATATTCCGAATGAAGTAGGAATGTGGCGTTCCATGGGTAAGGAGGTAGGTTTGATGCCCAATCAGATCGTAAATATTTCCTCTAGCAATTTGCCTCCATTATCCACCTTGGCTGCTTCTACTCATGTCCAACCTTGGTTGGATGGGATTGGTTTTGTGAAAGAAGCATTGGCGGGCAATACTGCAATTGATGGTGCTGGTCAGATGCGTCGTTTTGGCCGTTTACTTGGCGCTGCCAATGGCTCACATATTGTTCAAGCGATTGATGGTGCTGTTGCCAGGTTTGGCGATGGTGCAGGAGCAGTTCAGGCCAGTTGCACTTTCCATATTTTTGCTACTTTGGGGGGCGGTACCGGATCAGGAACTATTGTAGACGTGGTGAGTTATATTCGTAACCGTTTTAGCAACAAACAGAATTATCCGATTTATCTATACTTGTACATTGCCGGTGAGCATGCTAAAAATCCCCGTAAGACGGAATTCTTTTATCCCAATCAGTATGCTGCGTTGCGTGATTTAAATGCAATCAATGTTGGGAAGTATGAGCCTGATCTGGCCTTGCTTACCGAACAGAAAAAAACACTCTCGAAAGCCGACGGAGTAAATGGGATTAATCAAGTTGTCATTAGTTGTGATGTTGCCGGATCCAACGTCAATGTAGAGTTGGATGCGCAAATCAGACACATGGCGGAAATCTGCTTTAATCGCGTTTATGCGATGGATTCGGGAGAACTTAATATTCAAATGAAAGATTCTATCTCAGGAGAAGATGTCGTTGTCAATAGCCCTTGGGAACCCTCATTCATTTGTCCTGAACGATCCTATCGCTTCTCCGTGTCCTGTGTAAAACGATGGAAAGTGCCAGTAGAAGAATGTAAGGAAAATCTTTATTATTTTACTTATTCCCAGTTGCTTAATAGGTGGCTGTATCAGCACTGGGTAACAGGGTGTGGGTACTGCAAACGCTCGGATATCACAAGAAAACAGGCGGATACTCTTTACAAGATCATTACTGATGGAACCAGTGTAGACGCAACGGCAAGCGATAAAGGAAAATATGAAAAGGATGTAGAAATCGCTTTTAAAAAAATTATAGACAAATATAAGAGCAAAGGCTGGAAAGACTCTTCTCTTGATGAACTTGTTCGTGAGTTTGATTCTATTTTGGATAATGGAGTCATCCCTCAAATTGATGGTCAGCCGCCTTTGTCGTCCTTAAACGACTTCCTGAAGGTTCAGGAACAACAGGTTGCGATTCTTTGCGATAATATCAAGGATAGTCTTTTGGCTCTTTCGGGAGAGGCTATTAGTCAAAATGGTCTCGTTGATATGGTTAATTCTCTGGCTCTGGCAAAAAAAGACTTTAATAATAAGGTCGAAGAAGAAAAGAATCGCCTGGATTGCGCTCTTGACAGACAGAAGAAATTGAAAAAGTCTTTGGAGAACCGTAATAGCGAACAATGGGTAAAGATTACCATTTTATCCTCTGTTCTTGGCAAGGCTGGTTCTCTGCTGTCAGCACATGGAGAGGATTGTCTTGCCCTCTTTAAGAGTAAACTGGAAAGCGGTATGCGCGGAGTATCTTTTAAGTTATACGAAGCGGTAAACCAGATGCTTGACAAGTTGGTGAAATATGCCGAACAGACTGTTGATGAGTTCGTCACATGGGAGGAAAAGATTAGTGCTAGATTGAAGGATTCCAATAGTACTCTGCAAAATCTGAAAGATGATATTTTTGTCAAGTATGAGTTCAATTATCAGGATCTAACAAATATCCATAAGGAAATATTGAACTTTAGAGGAGAATTGGATTCCGAAATGGCCTTTTTCGATGCGATGTGGAAGAATTCTGCAAAGAACATGTATGAAGCTGTGTCCAACGTCAACGCGTTGAACAATCTTCGCAATGCCTTGGAAGATGCAGAAATAGATGGGAAGTCTATTTGGGACGCTGCTGTAAGGCTCCATGATCTGGCGATAGAAAATAATATCAAGCTGAAAAAACATCCTGTTCTCTATGGTTCACTGGTAGATCGGTTAGAAGCTCGTCATATTGCCAATCCGCAAATGCTACAGTCCGATATTAAGGTCTTTATGGACGCAATGGTATCCAGCTCAGCCATTACTTCCTCGCCCGGTATTCAAACGCAAATTCCAACTCCTCCACCCTTAGGCTGCATGAGTCTAGGTATTCCTGATGATGGGAATTTCAGGACGACGCTAGAATCTCTATTTAGTGCAGCTAGACCTAATGATCTGAATATACAGAATAATTATGCTACGTATAGGAGCTGTTATCAGTACGAAATTTGTCTTATGTATATGCAGTACTGGATGCCGGCTCGTTTTGTTAATGCAGTAAAATATTTGGCGAAGACTTATGATTACCAAGATGCGGTCAAGAATGCCAAGGCGAAGTACTTTGTGAATATCGATCCCAGTGGTGAGAGAGATATGCGGCCTCAGCTCATATACGATCCGGGAGAAGAACAAAAAGGTTTTGCGCTTGATGCTTATTGGCAAGCTCATTTGTTGACATGTGGTGACCCTGATAACACTTGTATTATTACTCATAAACAAAATCAGTTGGGGCAGCATATTATTGTCAGAAATGTTTATATAGAAGGGCATATGGGGACGGAAACAAAAATTTTGAACCAGCTTCCTAATGGTCTATATCGTACAGAAGAGGAGTATTTGAATAACGTGTCCATGGAAGACACAATTGAAATTAAGACTCTTGTCCAGGATGCATTGAAGAAAATTGTTGCTTTGGACGAAACGAAACGTTTTGTCCAGGCTCGAAAGTTATTGGATAAGGCCCGTCAACTGGTAGAGAGCGCTTCTGATGAACCGAGCAAGCTTCAGGCTCAAAAGGGCTACAACAATTTTCTCGATAGCTTGAAGAAACTCAATCTCGTTTCGTAACTTAGCAATTCATCAACCTCATTCCCCCTTTTTTTGCACGAAGAAGAGGGGATGAGGTTTTATCGTGCCCCTGTAATCAATTTTTTTATCTATGAATCCTCAGCAGAAACTGTTTTTTCGTATATTTATAGCAGTTATATCTGCAATCATACTATGGGTTGTTTTTTCTACTCCGGATGATCCCAGGCATGACGATTGGCGTACCTATTTCGGAAGTATGAAGGATTCTCGTAACATAGATAATTTAATCGAGGGGGTGAATACCGAGTGTGATCGATGGAATCAGGAGTTGACTGCCAGATATGCGCGTGCTCAAGTGGAAAATCTGCCAGGTGCTTTTACCACGACAAATGCTGACCTTGCTGAACGTTTGAATCAGCACATACTCCTCTTTGAAGATCTGAAAAGAGCTCATGCCAAAGAACAGGAACAACTCCTGTCTGCAGTCGAAATATCTAGAAAGGAATACGAGGATACCCCTGATTTTTGCAAAGAACGTGACGTATCCTTGAAGCAGGATGCAGAATCAAGATTGTTGCCTCTTTATCAAAAATTGATTGAGGATAGCGTACGATTTAATGAGGAACTTAGGGGTATACAGAATTCTCTTAGAGAGGGAAAACTGGTTCATGGAAAAGATGCTGAAAGCTTTGACTACATGGCATGGCTCGATAATGAAATCAGTCATCTTAATCCCCGATCCAATATGCGCCAGAAACGCGCCGATATTCTTCAGGCGAAGAGTATCATTGATACTCACAAGGAAGATGTAGGGGGCAATCTTGGCTCTGACTGGGTTGATCTTTTATTCAAGTTGTGCGGGGGAGATAGTAATGAAGGCGGTGTCCTGGACAGGATTGATTCTTGCAGATCTACCCATAATAAGTTGAGAGACGGCATCATGATGGCCATTAATCGTAACATTGCAATGTGGATGCCGTATGATGAGATCCCTCAAACCCCCAAATTCCCCGTAAATGCCAATGCTTTGAAAGGGAGTGCAGCCGATGTGAAGTTACAACGGGTAAAGGATGCTCTTGAGGATCGGAATTTTAGTTTTACTCCTTATAGCTATCAGGCCCATTTTATTGATATGGAGGCCAAAAATTATTGCAACCTGCAGCTTCATGAGCCTCCTGCCCCTCCGTTTCCTGTAGAAAATTCTGACTATGTGTTTGGCGCGCCGGGTGACTATCAAAACATTCTACTGGATGTCGTTAAAAAATGGGCTGTGAAACAGGGTGGTTTCGGCTTGTCAGCAAAGGATGTAAAGATTTCTCTCTTCAAGGGTAATCACTATGTGGAAATTGCACATGAAGACAGTAGTCAAAAAGACAAAAAAGCTTTGCGGATCATTGTTTGCAATGAAAAATCCTTGAAAAAAATAGGAGGCTCTCCCGTTGACCTCTATTTGAGCCCGACCAAAATGGGGGAAGGCTCTCTGGTTGCTTATGATGCTCTCGTCTTCTTCTCTTCTGAACAGGGTATCGTTTTGCAGCAGGAAAAATTCCCTGCTAATCCTCGTCATTACAGTATGAGTGCTCTTGATGCAGTGCCTGTCCTCGTGAAAAATAATGAGATTTTCAAGTTTCTGGAGGCTCGTGAAGGCGATTTCAAGGAAGGTGATACAACTACTGTTCAGGCCGCTGATACTATCAGCTTGTGCACTTACCACAATGTGATTGGAGCTGAAAACAAGAATAAACTGACTCCATCAACCATTGATGATTCCGTTGCCATTCGCACTAACCATAATAAGGATGTTATATCTACTCGATTCTTCAAACCGACAGATGACAATATACGGATGGGATATTACCCATTGACTTATAGAATTTATGCTAGCACGACCGGGAAAACTCCTTCTCGTCGCATCAAGCACTTCATGGACTTTATGCTCAGTAATGAAGAAGCCGAGGGACAGTTTGTTCTCAAGAGTGGAGGCCTTGTGGGACTGTTTCCCCGCCCGTATGCTCCCAGAATGCTTACAGATGAGGATATAGAAACAGAGAAGGTGATTCAGGCAATGAAAAGGCTTGATAAAGATGCTTTTGGTTATGCCGATTCTGATACAGAAATCGTAGGGGTTATGATGGGATACAGAGCTCTTTTTAGAACCAATGAAGGAGATAAGGCATCCGAGACCTTGAAAAAATCTACGCAAGCTTTTGTAGAAGATGAAAAAGGTGCCAACTTCCAAGAAATGGCTACAACTATCCGTGCCGATATCAAGCAATATACGACAAACTTCAATGGAGCGTGTTGTGTGCTTTTTGTCGGCCATGCCGACAGCACAGGACAGGATTCCTGGAATAACACACTATCCGTTCAGCGTTCCGTTGCCTGCATGAATCTCATTGAGGGCAATTCTATTACTAATGAGAATCGTGAATTTATTGTTGGCGGTAAAATTCCCTGTCACTCTGAAGACGGGTATGAAAAGACCATTCCCTGTACCAACTTTGGTAGCGGTAGTCGCATGCCAGTGGGTTCCAATAAGGCAGAAGATGGCAAGAAGATGAATCGGCGTGCAGAAGTATTTCTTATATGGCGTAAAGGGACTCGTACATATAATTAATCTTAATAGCAAATTCTATTTTTTTATATGAATATGATATTAATTTTGGCTGATGTCTCGCCCACCCTTTCGGATTTACTTCCTTTTCAGGGGCAACTTGCAGACTGGGCTTCTTTGGTAATCATATGCTTATTTTTAAATGGGTTGCTATCGACCAAACAAGGAATACGACGTACGCGTGAAGAAGGTGTTAGTCTGAAAGAGAAGACTGAACTTTCATATGCTGAAATGAAAGAACTGGCTATCCAGGAAGAGGTTTTCGAAAAGGATTTTCTCGACCATACTACTCTGCGTATCCAAGCACTTCTCAGAGGGGAAAAAAACCATCGTATCCCTACTCTGACGGAATTGCATAGTATGACTCAGCGATCAGAATTTGCACGGCCCTATTCTTCAAAGTCACGTACGATTATATCTGTTCTTATCATTTGTGGTATTGCGGGGTCCCTTTTAGGGATTCATGGCCTTGATTTTTCAGGAGATATCATTAATAAGTTGACTGTGGCATTAAAGCCAAGTCTTTGGGCCGTATCATGTACTGTGGTTCTTGTTTTTATGAGGGCATGGTATATGCAGGATTTCAGAAAATTTCTGGATAGACTTGATAATGTCACAATATCAAATTACATTCCGTTATTAGATTCCAAGACTACGCTCGATTTGACAGTTACAAAACTGGCAGAAACGCAGAAAAGTCTTTTTGGTCTGGTGGATGGCTATGGCAGATTGATCCAATCTGTTCAGGACAATATGGAGACCTGGGTCCAAACCCGTGATCTTTATATGGAAAGTAGTAGAGAAATGCGAAACAGTGCTCTGAAAATGACGGAAACCATTTCTTACTTGAATATCAACACAGTAAAACAAAATGAATCTTTTGATTTATTAAAGGGCACTCTGTCTGACTTGACTGATATGCAGAAAGATGCCGTGTCAAAGATTGCTGACATGCACAACAATCAGGTAAATCTGGCAACTACCGTAAGCGATATTGTGAGTGCTCTATCAAATCTCCGTTGTGAGAATGGAGAGTTTGCTGACGTTCTTGCTTCTCTTGTGACGCTGGTAAAGAGTAATGCAATAAATAATGTAGAGATTGCACAGACCCTAGGGCAGACAGTTTCCGGTGTGCAGCAAGATTTGTCTTCGCTGAAGGATACCCTTGAAATAGTCAATGGGTCAGCCAAAAAATTTGAAACTCACTTTGCCAATGCCAGTTCTTCCATGGGAGCACTGGAAGGGACATTTAAGGAGGCATCCAGTAATATTATTAAAGCTGGGAATTCTATGGTAGATTACGGTGAAAAACTGGCTACATCTATTCAGACGATTGAAGAGGATTTTGTGGCAATTAGAGATTCTATTGTGGAAATCCGTGATTCCAGTACCAATTTTGCCATGAATATTCGTGCGATTGATTCGAATATGCAAAGCTTGGTTGAGCTTCCTAATAACTTGACTCGAGAATCAAAGGAGTTACGCGAAGAAATGAACTCCTCTATGGTTGATATTCGGAGAAAGATGGAAGATTCTTGTCGTTATTTAATGAAATTTTATCATACTAGTCAAGAGAGAGTACTAGTCACCGAAGCAACGTTGCCGTTTCCTGTTATACCTCCACATGCAGAACCTCCGGTTTCGCGAGCTCAAGAGGAGCCTCCGGTTTTACGAGCTCAAGAGGAGCCTCTGGTTTCGAGAGCTCAAGAGGAGCCTCCGGTTTTACGAGCTCAAGAGGAGCCTTCGGTTTCGCGAGCTCAAGAGGAGCCTCCGGTTTTGCGAGCTCAAGAGGAACCTTCTCAGTCTGTTCCACAGAAACGGCGTTGGTGGCCTTGGGGTTGATAACAAATTGCTAAACTTCTCTGCAATTCTATGGAAGACGAAGATTTTCAAACGAAAGAAACGGTCAACTTTTGGCCCGGCTTTAGTGATATGTTCTTAGTCTTGTTTGTTATCGTAATGGTAGCCTTCGGAACATATAGGGCAAAAAATGCTACCAACCAGCATGAGATGCAGAATATGCAGGATATTCTAATCGAACAGGAAGCATCCGCGCTTTTACGCCTGATCAATAAACAAGGCTATTATCGTCGTTCAGATGACGAAGACGACAATGTGCGAAAGCCTGTATTGGCAATGAAGTTATATCGTGCTTCGCAGGACTTAAAAGAGCTATATGAAAGTGGACGCATGGGGGACAGCGTGGCTCTTGACGACAATGTTGAAATAAATACAGATAATTATGAAAAAGCTATTTTATCTTTCGGTGAACTGGTGAAAATAAAAGAAATGCCAGGGATGGAGGGAAAAGGAAGTTTTGAAAGCTTGAGAGAGGACATGAAGCTTAAGACAATAGGTGCTCGCCTGCAACCTGGTATTGGTAAAAAAATTCTTACTAAAGAAGAGCTAGAGAAACTTTTACAGGAGAGGGAGTTTGAACTTGCCAAAGCAGAAGAGCGAATAATGGAATTGAGTAAATCGGATATGGTTCCTGTTTCTCAATTGGCACAATGTGAAAACGAGAGAGATCACTATAAGAATATTTTAAGTCAATACAGGAATATTTTTGGTGATTTGCCGATTGATCAGGAAGATGCCAAGAAATGCTGGGTTCAGGTGAAGAACTTGAGGCCTTCAGGGGATGGGACATTGGTCTTTGTGGATGAACAGTTCAAAAGGGCTTTGGAAATGTTTGTGGAAGCCACAGAGGGCAAAACTATCATGATAAAAACTCCCGATCTTGTGGTTTCCGCTATGAAAAAATTGGCGGAAAGTATCACTGGCGGACAGTTTGATATTGTCAACTCTATGCTGGGGGAAAGTGAAGTGAAGTTCGAGGTTGCTCGACCAACGTACTCTCAGATTGATTCAGTCAGTAGCAAGAATGATTTTCGCAAGGTTTATGGCGATGATAAAGCTTTTAAAAATGAAGAACAGTGGGATATCGCCAGATCCGCGCTACTGAAAAAAGTTATAACAGGGTTCGATTCGGGGGTAGGAGATGCACGTAAGCACATGAAAGGAATCGTTGATATGCTGAAAGATCATCCAACGGGTAAAATAACTGTTGATATTATTGGTTATACAGACATGGATGGTGAATATAAGAATAACAATGACCTGGGGATGCGTCGAGCCAAGTTCATTGCTAAAATTATTGAGATTTTGCTACAGAATGAACTAGAAAGGCATAACGGTCTTGCAGCCGACGATTGTAAACGTGTCGAATTTCAGTGTTTTTCTGCCGGCGAATTTGGTTTGCCTAAACAGAATTCTGGGGAATCATTAGATGAATACAAGGCGAGGTGCCGCCGTATAGCCGTTACGGTAAAGGTTGATTCTTCCGGAAAATGATTACATTATTAATTGATTACCAGTTTCATGAACATATTTTATGGAGCTTTTCGGCACTAATTGTTTGCCTGTTCGCTTCATATGGGTTCATTACTATATGGGGGTGCTGCTGGAACCGAAAATGGCATAAAAATAGAGTTAGTTTATCGATTGTATTCATATGTGGATTTTTAGCATATATCGGTATTTTAATTTGGCAGAGTTGTGAATCCCTTCATAACTTTGTTGTTGATATGAGAGAAAATCCTGAAAAAATTCATGCTCTCTCAGATAAAGTTCTTTCTAAACCAGGGTACTTTGAAAACTCATATCGAGGAACACTGACGGTTCTTGATAAAGAACAGGCTCAGCAGGAGAGAGATAAAACGGAAGAAGCGGATGAACGACGAATACTTATTTTGGCAAAAAAATTGGATCACGCTAAATTGTTAATTCCTGCGAGTCGTTATTTTACTTATGATACTCCAGTTATTATTGATTGGAATGAAATCCCAACTAGCACCAGGTCATACATAAAAGAAATGATTAGTACTAATTATGTGTCTGTTAAAGCTCTAGATAATTTCAACGGAAATAAGCCGCACATACAAAAGCGCAATTTGGAAGAATGGGGGGCCAAGGCCATGCGCTATTTATTGATTCGTCAAAATATCGAACTGATATCAATGGACAATAAAGGAATTTTCAAACGATATTTGACGTATTCCAAGATTTATGTTGCGATATTTTTATCGATTTGTCTTATTGTTATTCCTTGTAAAGCATGTGCCGATATTAAGGCTCGATCATAGTATTTGGTTGGGTTCATTCCTTTATAGATTGGCGATGTTATTTTTTGTCCTCTTTTGATCAGTTGTTTTAGATGATTGACGTTTGGGGTTGGTTGTGTCGTAATTGAATGAGAGGCTCTCGGGACGAGATGCTCTGTGTATGGACGAGCCTGAAGAACAGAGAAAGATTATTCACATCGATATGGATGCCTTTTATGCGTCGATCGAGCAGAGGGATTTTCCCGAGTATCGGGGGAAGCCTATTGCCGTGGGACGCGAAGGCGCGCGTAGCGTTGTGTCGACGGCGAGTTATGAGGCACGAAAGTTCGGAGTACGATCGGCTATGCCGTCGATGAGTGCGATGAGACTGTGCCCGCATTTGATTTTTGTCGAAGGCCGGATGGATGTTTATAAGGCGGTTTCCCGACAGATTCGCGAGATTTTCTACCGCTATACGGATGTGGTGGAGCCTTTGTCGCTGGATGAAGCGTTTCTGGATGTGACGCTCAACAAGCCGGGGATTGAGCTTGCTGTGGATATTGCCCGCCGGATCAAGGCGGAGATTGCCGAAGAGTTGAATCTGACCGCTTCCGCCGGAGTATCGTACAATAAGTTCCTGGCGAAGATTGCTTCTGATTTCAGGAAACCTGACGGTTTGTTCACGATTCATCCATCACGTGCCCAGGCTTTTATTGACCAGTTGCCGATTGAGATGTTTTGGGGGGTGGGGAAGGCGACGGCATCGCGGATGCATGCGTTGTCGATTACGAATGGACGGGATTTAAGGGAACGGGATCTCGATTTCCTGATTCGTCAATTCGGCAAGGCCGGGGTGCTGTATTACAAATGTGCCCGGGGGATTGATGATCGTCCGGTGGAGGCGGTTCGCGTGCGGAAGTCTGTCGGTTGTGAACATACGTTTCCAGAGGATGTGACGGCGGATGCTGCCCGTCACAGGGAGTTGCTTCAGGTGGCCCGGGAATTGACCAAGAGGCTGGAGCGTTCGATGTTTCGCGGCAATACTCTGACGATCAAGGTGAAGTTCCCGGATTTTACGCAGCGGACTCGTTGTATGACGGTGACGGATTGCCTGATGGGGTATGAAGATATTCTTCCTTTGGCACATCAACTGCTGGACGGCCTGGAGACGGGAACTCGTCCGTTCCGTTTGCTCGGGTTATCGGTTTCCAATCCTGTGGATGATAGGAACGGGGAGGATTGGGAGCAACTTTGGCTGGACTTCGGGGAGTATTGATGCGTCGCTTTTGCTTGAGCAATTCTCGTTTGCCCTCCTATTGGGGTGTGGCGTTGCCAAGCGTGATGGTGAAGTCGATGGGCACGTTGATGGTCTCGGTGGTTCTGTAGTCGATGTCCACATCGATGGGGGTCTTCTTATCGTATCCCTCGGGGAAATTGATGTGGGAGGAGAAGGCGCCATTTTCTGTTGGATATACCGAGCTCCAATTCAGAGTTTTGTTGGGCGTGCTGATCTGGATGGGCCATGCTGTGGCAGCGGTGATCTTGATGGATTCAATGGTGTAGGTGTCCGACGGGGACGAATCGATGTATGACTCTTTGCGTGTTTCTGTGATCATCTGCAGGGAGAGTGGACCTGCTTTTTTCTTGTCCCCGAACTGGAGTCCCCGAATGGAGGTGCTCTTTGTGTCTTTGGCAACAACGAAGGGGATGCTTCCCTTGAGGTGGATCCATGTGGCACCTGGGGAGGGGAGCTGGTCGGCAGTCAGTGTAAGACTGGGGTCGGTGAAATTATCGTATCGCGTTAGGGGTTGGGCTGTGACAGACCATTTTTTGTTGTTGGAGTCTGTACACTGTAGTTTGATGTTACGGTTGAGTCTTGGATGGATGGCTGGATATTGTTCGGAACTGAATACCAGTGAGATGAAAAATCGTTTTGGGGCAAATGGATTGTTTTGCTGTTTTAGCTTCTCTGCCGGGGATGTTTCCGGAAGGAGGGAGATGTAGGTGATTGCGAGGTCTTTGACTGCCACCTGGACACCTTCTTTCTGTGGCTTTTCCTGAGCCAGGGCGAAGGGAGCCATCATGCCGATGGCGATTGTGGAGATCAGAGCAAAATGTGTGGTTCTCATGAGCGGGAAGCGGAGAAAGGGGTGGAATATTGGTGCTTCAGCCATTTCAGGCATGGCTTTCATTACCGAGGTTTGCCTTGATATCGACAGGAACCGTGGTGGTTTCCAGTTTGTCCCAGAGGATGAGTTGAACTTTGATTTTCTTGTGTTTGATGTCGATATCGAAATAGTTAACTGTTTGGTTACCTGTTGGGGAGAGCCTCTGGGTACTCAGCTTTTCGCCTTCTTCCGAGGAGATGATGAGATCACGAATGAGTTCGATATTGTTCCCCTTGATGGAAATGCGAACGCGTTGCTCTCCTTTGATGTTGGGGGTTCTCGTATCGACTGATGAACTGATGGTGTATCCTTCCAGATCGCACGATGCATGGCTATCGACATCCGTCGTGACGGAGATGCTTTCCCGGAGGTTGTCTTTCCTGGAGATAATCAGGTCGAGACCGCCCTTGATGCTGAACCATGTTGCGTTGGGTGAGGGGAGGCGGTTACTACATGCCCCGTAGTCGAGCATGATGGGCTGTTTGATGTCGTTCAACTCCTGTCGCGCGCACAGGAGGTAAATTTTCCATTGTGCTCCGGTCGAATCAGAGGCATCAAGTTTCTTGAACAGGGGCTCGGAGACGGCTGGTTTCCAGTTCGTTGCAATGATGTCGTACTCCGTTGACCTGACGAGGAAGTTCAGGAACATTTTTTTCGCGGGATCGTCCGTGATGTAGCATGCCTTCAGCTCCATGAGAGAGACATGGATGTCGGACGGAGGGGGGATTTTACTTTGGGCTAGAGCCAGACTGGAGGTGGCGGCAAGAAGGACTGGAAGCGCAAGCCGGAAGATGCTTCCGAGTTTTTTCGTGAACGCCTTGCATGAGACAGATACTGTTTTCATGGCGGGATGCTTGGGTAAGAATAGAGAAAGATGAAAAAGTTTTTTTGATTATCAAAATCAATATGTCTTTGTACATACAATGTCAACATAAATTGGGGATAATTAATAAATTCCCAATTTTTAACTGGTGCCGATAGGGGTGGGAAGGCTAAAAAGACGCTCACAGGGAACAAATTTGTTGTCTGTGGGCGGATATAAAAGACTTTTGGTTAGCGGGATGTATCTCGTAGGGCAACGGGTTTGTCGAGTATTTCCCGGTAGAGGATGGCGGTGCGGAGTGCCTGGATGTTGTTCAGGTCGTGCCGTAGATCCGTGGCTGATGTGGCAGCGGGTTGGCTGGCGTGGTGGATCGTCTGATGTTTTGCCGCCGGGGTGGTAGCATGTTTGTTTTGGAGACTCGCGAGAGCTTCCTGTTCCGCATTGGAGAGCGATTGAATGGAGGCGGCAGCCTGTTCTTCACTGTTGGAGACGTTTCCTGAAGCAACGGGGGGGGGTATGGCTCCGGGTGTGGAATAAGCATCCTGTTGTTTTGGAGAAACGGCAGGCACATGCTGACGGTGCATGGGGTGCTCTGGCTGACCTTGCTTCCGGTAGTTGCCAGGTTGCCGGGTGCGGGATTGCTCGATGACTTTGCGGATTTTCCTTTCTGCCGGGCTTTCAGCGGATTTTTTGGTGGCTTGTTCGAACTTGCCCTTCAGGTAATCCATCAATTTGCCGATCAGTATGAATCCGCCGATGAGAAGCAGAACTCCGAGGTTGGCCCAGATATTGGCTTCGGCAAGGCATGGGATGAAGGCAGGCATGATGTTTGTCGCGAAAGGGGGAGGATAAGGTGATTGGAAAATGAATGTTGCCTGTTTTGTAACTGATACGGAGCGAGGATGAACCTTGCCCCGTACCGGGAATGATGGCGCAGGATGGGCGGAATCGTGGGATACCCCGAGGGGCTTACTTGGTGCCGGGTGCGGGGGATGAGGGGGCGGCGATGGCATCCCTCATTTTCGTATCCGCAATGACATTCTGGTAACGGGCATAGTCGAGGACGCCGAGGTTGCCATTGCGGAAGGCTTCTGCCATGGCCATGGGGATTTCAGCTTCCGCCTCGACGACTTTGGCCCGCATTTCCTGGGTACGGGCCGACATTTCCTGCTCGGTGGCGACGGCGGCAGCGCGCCGTACTTCGGCTTTGGCCTGGGCAATTTGCTTGTCGGCTTCGGCCTGTTCCGCCTGAAGGCGGGCACCGACGTTTCCGGCGACGTCTACATCGGCGATGTCGATGGAGATGACTTCGAAAGCCGTGGAGGCGTCAACGCCTTTATCCATGACTTTCTGAGAGATGTTTTCCGGTTTTTCGAGGACGTCCTTGTAGGAGGATGCGGAGCCGACGGCAGAGACGATGCCTTCTCCGACACGGGCGACAACGGTTTCTTCCGTGGCGCCGCCGACGAAGAGGTCAAGGTTGGTACGGACGGTAACTCGGGCGCGAACAGCTACGGCGATACCGTCACGTGCGACAGCCGTCAGGCGGGTTTGACCGGAAGCAGGGTTCGGACAGTCGATGACGCGGGGGTTGATGGAGGTTCGGACGGCTTCAAGAACAGTTTTTTCCGTTCCTTTGACGGCGAGGTCGATCGCGCATGCCCGGTCAAAGGTGAGGGGAATGCCGGCTTTTTCAGCGGCGATGAGGGCGAGTACGCAATTAATGATGTCGCCGCCGGCCAGGTAGTGGGCTTCCAACTGGTCGGTGGAGATGGGCAGTCCTGCCTTGCCGGCAGTAATCCGGGAATCGACAACGAGGGGATAGGGCACTTTCCTGAGCCACATACCCAGCATGTTGGCCATGGATACGGGGGCTTTGGCAAGGCGAGCACGCAGCCATGTCTTAAAAAATTTGGCAATAATGGCACCCGTGATCAGGACGAAGACGATAACGACCAGGATAACGATGGCGAACAATGCTCCAGGAATTTCTGCTAATGGCATGCTCGTTTTGTAACATGACAGAGGATTGTTGGCAAAGAAGAAACGATAATTTTTTGGACATCATTTTTTCTCTGCTTGACCTTCTGGCTCGAAAAGGCAATCCCATGTGCTGTGCTTACGACTGATTTTGATTACAACCTTCCCGAGGAACTCATTGCCGATCGTCCTCTGCCGGATCGTGCCTCATCCCGCATGATGGTGATCCATCGTGATAGTGGGGTAATTGAGCACCGTCATTTTTCCGATCTCCCGGATTATGTGCAGGAAGGGGATCACTTTATTCTGAACGACACGCGTGTGGTCCCAGCCCGGTTTTTCTCGAATGACGGCTCTATTGAGCTGGTGCGGGCAGGCGCTTTGTCTCCGACGCTATGGAAGTGCATGGTGCGCCCGGGGCGCAAGATGAAAATCGGCAAGACGGTGCAGATCGGCGAGGCTATGGGTACAGTGGAGGATATTGACGCAGAGGGTTACCGCATCATCCGGTTTGATGCCGAAGTGGATGAGGAACAATACGGACGTCTGGCTCTGCCTCATTACATGAACCGCGAGAGCGACCCCGAGGACAAGGAACGTTATCAGACGGTGTATGCAGCTCATAACGGTGCCATTGCTGCCCCGACAGCTGGTCTTCATTTTACGCCGGAGTTGCTGGCTTCCATACCTCATAGTTTCGTGACTCTCCATGTCGGCGTTGGAACGTTTCGCCCGGTAAAGGTGGATCGTATTGAGGAGCACGAGATGCACACGGAGCATTTTGTCATGCCGCAGGAAACCGCCGATGCCGTATCCGCTGCCAAACGCGTGATTGCCGTCGGGACGACATCCGTCCGTGTACTGGAACACTTGGCTAATACTCAGGGGCTTCCTTTGAAGGGGACGGAAGGTTCTACCAACATTTTCATTTACCCCTCGTACGAGTACAAGGTGGTCGATGCCCTGATTACCAATTTCCACTTGCCGCAGAGTACGTTGATTATGTTGGTGAGTGCATTTGCCGGGCGAGAACTCGTGTTGCGTGCCTATGAAGAGGCCATCCGGGAACGTTACCGTTTTTATTCCTATGGGGATTGCATGTTAATTCTCTAGAAAGAGGACGAATATGAAATGGGATCAACGGAAATGGTGTTCCAGACTGAAGAAAACGGGGCTGGCTCTGGTTCGCATCTATTTCTTGTTGTTTGCCATTTTGATTCTATTTCAGGGATATGTCGTTTTTCCCGGTCAATGGATGGTGTTTCCATCCCTTCGGCATAGTTTTTTGGAAAAATATCTGGAGCCATGTTCCCGTACGTTCCATGTGAACGGGGAAACGCTGGAAGGATGGGTTAAACACGTTCCCGGGACTCCTCTCATTGTTTTTTTAGGAGGCAACGGAGAAGATGTCGCCTGGCATGTTCCATTTCTCGACGGGATGGGATGTTCCTTTCTGACTGTCAATTACCGGGGATTCGGCAACAGTTCGGGTTCGCCTTCGGAACAGGCTCTTATTGATGATGCCATTGTTCTGATTGATCAGGTTTGTGGGAAAATGGACATTCCTTCCGGCGAGGTTGTCCTTGTCGGGCAAAGTATCGGATCGGGGGTAGCGGTTGCCGTTGCTTCCAAGCGTCCTCCTGGCAAGCTGGTTCTGCAGGTTCCGTTTGACAGTCTGGAAGCCGTTGCCAAGGAAAAATTGCCCGTGTATCCTGTTTCGTGGATATTGAGATCTCCGTTCAGGTCTGACTTGCTGGCTCCTGCCATCACTTGTCCCGTTGCTGTTTTCGCCGCACTGGAAGATGAGGTGATACCTGTGCATCATGCTCGGCGTATTGCTTCTCTTTTCCCCCAGCTTATCTGTTACCGCGAATTTGACGGCGTTCATCACATGGAGCTGGAAGACGCGTATGGTTTTGAACGGGCTTTCCGGAATTTTTGTCTGGGTGACGGAAAGGGATAGGAACTTGACTTTCGTTCAAAAGGGAAAATATATAGAACCATCATGGTTTTCAGGAAAAAATATTGTTTCCGATTCGGACTGCTTGTTGTCGCGGCCATGTTGTTTTTGGTATTGAGTCATTGCACTAACAAGTTTGTTTTTCCCGGACAATCCATGATTAATCCGGACGAACGTCCTGTATTCATGGAAAAAATATTGCACTCTTATTACCATACTTTTTCCGTCAATGGAGAAACTCTGGAAGGTTGGTCGAGAGAGGTGCCAGGGACTCCCTTGATCGTATATTATGGAGGCAATGCCGAGGATGTTCTGTACAGAACGGAGGAACTGGTGACTTGGGGGTGTTCTTTCCTGGCAGTCAATTACCGTGGATTCGGGAGAAGTACGGGTTCTCCTTCACAAAAGGACGTTGTGGATGATGCCGTGGTCTTGCTTGACCTTGCCGTATCCGGGAGGGGAAAATCATGGGACGATGTTGTTCTTCTGGGGCAGAGCATTGGATCGGGGGTTGCCGTCCAGGTTGCTTCACAGCGTCCTGTGAGCAAGATGGTACTTTTGGTCCCGTTTGACAGTTTGGAGTCGGTAGCAAAGGAGATGATTCCCTGGCTCCCGGTGTCTTGGCTTTTGGATTCTCCGTTTCGTTCCGATGAGCTGGCTCCCGGCATCACATGTCCCGTGGCGATTTATGCGGCAGAAGAAGACCGGGTGATCCCCGTACATCATGCGAGAAATTTGGCTCGTCTTTTTCCCAATCTGACGAATTACCGGGAGTTGCCCGGGATTTCTCATATGGGACTGTTGGGGAATCCGCGATTTTCGAAAATTCTCCGTCAAGAATGTTGTGAGAAGTCGGCCACGAAAAGAACTTGATTAAAGAATAAACAGTATTACGATAAAGATATGGTTCCAGGAACTGTTCTTTTGATTTTTGTCATATTGGTTTGCTACCTCTTCTTTGCTGCAGGGGTAACGGGAGCAATAGGCCTCGTAATGGGATCCCGCTGGCGGCGTACCGGAGTTATTGCCGGGACTTTAGCTACGGTTATGATTATGGGGACAGTGCATTTGTACGTCCAATTTCTGGAAGCATGCCAGAAGAGTCTGGTGGCTGAAGATGGGGCGATCAGTCAATTGATACTGAGTGGGGCGGATGGGCCGACAAGTTTGTTTGTGACCATCAAATTCCCTTGGATTATGGCATTGGCCCTTTGGATGATTACCTGCCTTGTTACGGTGGGCGTTGCGTGGATGCAGGAGGAAGCCTACTGCAACAGGCTGAAGGATGCCCGGGAATCCAGAGAAGCGTAAAATGCTAGCTGCCGGCTGGCGATGTTGTATGTTCCCGGGGCATCGGTTTTCCTGTGGTTGTCTGAGCCGGGACGATGGAATGAAACCGGATTTTTCCAACATTCCGGTGATCCGATGTGAAAAATAAAGCAGGCATTCGGTTGCGAGTGCCTGCTTGAAGTTGCCGGGAGATGATGGGGATAGTGATCTATTATTGAGGAAAGACTCTTTTCCATGTTTTACCCTCATCCGTGGATTCGTGGATACCTTTTTCGGCATAAAGGGTAATATGTGAGAAGTTGTCCTTGTCAATCTTCAATTCAAAGGCCCGGCCCCAGTTCTGCTGGTCCGCTTGTTTTTTCCAACGCATGGCATTTTGGTTGCTCCAGTAAACGCCGTTGCCGTCTAAAGGTACAGCGAGCAGGAGCGTGACATCGTCGCGTCGGCGGTCTGCAGCCAGGGTGGGCTGGTTGGAGGGCAGTACCTGCAGGACGCGGTTGATGGTATGTGCCATGTTGAATGTCGTGTAAAGCCCGTTTGTGGAGAACAAGTAGAGCAGGGCATCGGAACGCGTGTCGTAGAGCAGTTTCAGGAAACCTGTGCCGGGGACTTCGATGAGAGAGTCCCATTTTTTGCCATTGTTGCGGGACATGAAAGCTTTGCCGCGATTGGTCCCCGGATCCGCAGTCAGGAGGCCGACCCGTTCCGGGATATCGGGGTGATAGGCTACATTGGAAATGGCTTCGCCCTTCAAGCCACGGTTTTCCCAGGTAACCCCTCCATCGGATGAGAAAAAGACCCCGGCTCGGTCGGAACCGGCCATGATTTCCTGGGCGTTTTTCGGATGGACGGAGATGATTTCTCCGGCGATAGCCGAAGGAATGGAAGGATTGACTTTGAATTCAGAGCAGACTTTCTGCCATGTTTTGCCCATGTCGGTACTGCGGAAGAGGCCTCCTCCTTGACTGGAGGCCGCTGCCATGATCAAGTTGTCGCCGGCCAGGGCAATAGAACGAACGAAGGAGGTCCCCTGAGGCAGGCGTATGGAATGCCGGGTATAGGTGTCACCATTCTTTTGCAGCAGTTCGGCTCCCCGGCGGGTACGGAGGACGGCAAGATCGGGCTTCAGGATGGAGTAGCCGATAATGGAACCGGAAGCTGAGGGAAGAACCATTTTGGGTTCTTGCATCTGCCCTTGCTTCAGAGTGATGTCGCCCATGGTAGCCGTAAAGACGCCTTTGCCCTTGCCGGGGATGGTGCGGAAGGTGATACCCGCCAGGATTGTTTCCGGCATGGGGATGATGCGCTGCATGGCCATTTCCCACGTTTTGCCGTCAGCGGATGAGAAGCAGGAAAATTCGTTGCCCCGGCGTGTGATCCGAAGCCAGGTATGCTTATCGTCAAGACGGAAGGACGACTTGCGGCTCGTGCCGTAGTCGCTGAAATCGGCGCTGCAACGCACTCCGTCTCCTACGGTGCGGAAGATGGCTATTTCCTTGTCGTAGTCATTGCCCCCATTGTCCTTTTTAGCCATGATGCCGACCCAGCAGTCATTGCCGGTATCGAGCGATTTGTCACTGGATGAGATGATTCGTCCGGTCAGGACAAAGTCCCCTTTGACGGATCGGTTGACCAGGTATTCTCCCTCGCCTACAAACTGGAAGATTCCGTTTTTGCCGTTGACTGCGTGGGGAAGGCCGGTTTCTCCGAATGTCTTGACTGACCATGATGGATCCAGAACGCTGGAGGATTTCAGGTTGACGTGAGGAGTGTCGACCGTATGGGAACCGTTGTAGTAGACACGGGCCCAAAGATCGTTGTTGCCGTCAAAAAGGGTCATGGATGCCAGGAATGGAGGCTTGTCCGTGGAGGAGACGAGCTTGTTGCCGTTGAAGTATTCAATTTTGTTGACCTTGCCGCTGGAGATAGATGTCTTGAGTATCTTTTCCTGGGCGTTGCCGGAGATTTCCAGTTTGGCGTCGGGGATGTCGGAACGCTTTTCCCGGACGAGGTTTTTGAGAGGGATTTCTTCCAAAGGTTTGTTGTCGTATTCCCATCCCAGCCAGGCAATGGCGAATTCGGGATCGTTGTTCTTTTTGAAGTAGGTGAGTTTGATGGGAACGAGTCCCCTCTGCAGGAAGACGGAAGTGCGCTTTTCCGAAGCACTGTGGATACCGTCGTTGTCGATGACATTTTGACCACCCAGTTCCAGGCGGCTACCGTCGCAGGATTTCAGGACAAAGGTGTAGGCCCCCGTTTCAGGGACATTGAGAAAGCCTTCGTAGGTGAAGGCGAATTTACCATCGCGATTACCTCTCAGGGCCGTATCGAATCCCCGGGACACACCGGAACGCAATGGTTGGGAGAAGTCGATGGCTTGGAGAGAATCCCAGCCGTCCGGGCTTTCTACGTATTTGTATTCCAGCCCGTCGGTTACTTGCTTGTTGGCTGAGACGGACTGGATGGTTTTCCCGGTGCCGGGCTGTGGCAGGTCGATGGTTTTGGTCTGGTCAAAGATGTCCGTGATGGTTAGGCGGGCATAGCCTTTTCCTCCCGCAGTCAAGGGGATGGATTTGGTACGGACTTGAGGGAGCTGTTCCTGAACGGATGCCAGTGGTTTTCCCCGGAACTCCGGGTTGTCGTATACATCGATTTTATAGCCGAGCTGAGGGGAGGATTGAGCTTCCAGCGTCCAATCGACAATGAGCTGGCCGTCTGCCGTACGGGACTCCGCTTTGGCGAGAATGGGGTCGGGAACCGGTGCTGCGGGTTGTTTCAACTGGAAATCATGTTTGCGGCCCTGTTCGAGATTATAGGGGAATTTGCGGTTTTCCGTATAGGACATGGTGAGGACGGTGTTATCATCCTTGAAGTTGACCGTCCAGGCCTGGTACTTCATTCCGTCGTCCTTGTGAACGTCGACGGAGACGGTGTCCAGTTTCTTCCATTCTCCATTGAGGCGATAGAAGCCTTTGCCGTGCCACAGTTCGCGGTGCTTGCGGCCGGCGTGTCCGAAGTCCTCCAGGAATCCTCCGTTTCCTCTGAATCCGGTGGCGGCATAGGGGATGCGGAAGGTTGCGAGATGGTGCCATTCATTGTTGGTCTGGTCCTTCATCCAGGAGCCCACATAGGCTTCCTTGTTTTGTTCATTGGCTCCCCATGTGCGGATGAACATCGTGTACCACTGCTTGGTCTTGATCCATGGGACATCGCGTCCTCCGGCACTTCCGGAGGCTCCTTCTCCGACGTACTGGCGGGCATAGACGACGGGATTCATGTAGGTGTTGCGTACCTGGCGGTTTTCGTAGGCTTTGTCCGGCCAGAAGGACCAGACGGTACTGGGACGGTAGGTTTCCAGATTGGTGTTGTCTCCGACGTTGGCGGCGACGCCGGCGTAGAAATACCCTCCCTTGGGATACATATTGAGATTCCAGCAGGCAAAATAGGTGGATTCCGGCCAGTAGGGGTATAACAAATCAACCATGATGATGTCGGCCCCGTCTTCGACGTGATCCTGATACCAGGAGGCAGACGCCGGGATAGACATGCAAAGGCCAAGGATGAGGAAGAATATTTTTTTCATGGAATGAGGGAGATGGGGGAAAGGTTTGCCGAGCAGAGCAGTTTTACGCTTGATATACGAAGCTTCGCAAATGAAAAATTCATTAAGATTGAGGATTCCACTGCAACGCTGATGCCGCCAAAAGGAAGGGATGCTGTAAAAATCCCGTCTAAAACATGGGATTTCGCGGGAAAATGCTTGATGCTTGCAGGGCAAGTTGCTAAGGGTCGATGCATGGATATGAGGCGTTTTCTGCAAATTTGCCTGGTTGTTCTGCCATTGCTGGCTGCTTCCTGTAGTCCGGGCTCATCGTCGCGGCGTCCTCCGCTTGTCAGTTTCCGACCTCAGGATATTCCTTTGGTTCCTCGTACGGTCTCCCAGATCAACAGGGAAGTGCGGATAGACAGGGACTACATGCCGACTTCTACGAGGGCTCGCAGATATTATTCCGGTTCGTTGAGCCCCCGCTTTATTACGATTCACAGTACGGCCAATCCTTCGGGAGATGCCTGTAGTCATGCCAAATATTTGAATAAGGGGAAATCGGGCAGTCTTTGCTGGCATTTTACTGTGGACCAGTACCATGCCGTCCAGCATTTGCCATTGAACCGGAGGGGGCACCATGCGGACAAGGGCGGGCCGGGAGACAGGTATTCCATCGCCATTGAGATGTGTGAGGTACGTTCTCACAGCAAGGCCAAGACTTATGACCGTGCTGCCAAATTGACGGCGAGCCTGATGACCCAGTACAATATTCCTCTCCGCAATGTTGTCCCGCACTACTACTGGAGTGGCAAAGCATGCCCAGGACCTCTGCTGGATGAGAAACGTCCCGGCTATAAATGGAGCTGGTTTATTTCCCGCGTGGATTATTACTACCGTTGTCTGAATGGCGGGAAGCAGCATGTATCCTGATTCAATATTTGGTACAGGGAAGTGAACATGCCGGAGCCAGACATGTTGAATGGCGGTTGGAAGTTGCTGTCCCGGCTGGATGAACTTGCTTTTTTACGGGGAATGGCCCGTGAGAGGAAGGCCTTGGACGCGTTGGGCATTTCGACGGTACATGATTTGTTGTTCCGTCTTCCCCGGCGTTATGAAGATCGGCGTCGTTTCGACGGGTTCGATTCCCTGGGGGAGCACAGGGCCGTTTGTCTGCGCGTTAAAGTTGTGGATACGAAGTGGAAGGGCTTCCGGGGGAAGGGGGGGTACTTTGAGGCTGTTGTCGAGGATCTGAACAGCCTGGGCGGTTCCGTCATCAGCTGTCGGTGGTTTCATTTTCCCGGGATTGCCAAGATGGTGTGCGCCGGTCAGGAATTGGTGATGTACGGCAAGCCGAAGCAATACGGCAAGCAGCTCTGTATGGTGCATCCCGAGTTTGAAGAAGTGCAATCGGGAAGTTCCATCCACATGGATAGGCTGGTACCGGTCTACGGGAATTTGTCCGGATTGAATACTCGGAGATTCCGTGAAATTATCTGGAAGGTGTTTCAGGGGATGGTGCCGGGAGCCGAAGACGGAATTTATGAATTCTCGGAAAAAGAACCTCGTAAAAAATCCCTTTTGGATCTGCACTTTCCGGAGTCCATGGAGGATGTTCTGCGGGCTCGTCGCCGCTTTGCTTTGGAAGAATGTCTGATTCAGCAGTTGAAAGTCGGTTGCCGCCGCCGCCGGAATCTTGTGGTTCCCGGGAAGATAACGGCTACGGGAACGCAATTGATGCGCGACTTGATGGAGGCTCTTCCTTTTGAAATGACACTCAGCCAGAAACGGTGCCTCCGCGAGATTTACGGGGATATGAAGTCTTCCCGCCGGATGAACCGCCTGCTTCAAGGTGATGTTGGTTCCGGGAAAACACTTGTAGCTCTGGGCGCTATGCTGATGGCCGTGGAATCGGGACATTCCGCCGTCCTCATGGCTCCGACGCAGATCCTCGCAGAGCAGCATTATCGCAAATTCCGAACCCTGCTGGATCCGCTGGGAGTATCCACATCGTTGAGAACGAGCGACAGGAGGGAGGATTCCCATGTGGCCTTCGATGGAGAGCCTTCCATTGTCGTCGGTACTCATGCGCTGTTGTATGCACGGAATTCTCCCGGTTCGCCCGGTTTGGTCGTCATTGACGAACAGCACAAGTTTGGCGTACTCCAGCGCGAACGCCTGGTGGAAAGCGCCGGCAATCCGGACGTACTTGTCATGACGGCGACTCCGATCCCCCGTACGTTGACACTGACAGTGTACGGGGATTTGGATGTGTCCGTGATCGATGAACTTCCCGCCGGGCGCGGGAAGATTGTGACCGCTCTCCGCACACCGAAACAAATGAAAAAGATTGTGGAATTCGTCCGCTCCCAAATCGACGAAGGCCGCCAGGTGTACATTGTCTCTCCCCTGATTGAAGAAAGTTCCGTGCGTAAAAGTACCTCTGCCCTGAAGGAACTGGAGGTCTGGAAAAAGCGCTTGCCGCATGTCGATATCGGTCTGCTTCACGGGCGCATGGCTTCGGAGGAGAAGGATGTTATCATGCGCGACTTTTTGGAAAACAAGATAAGCGTCCTCGTATCGACGACAGTGGTCGAGGTCGGAGTGGATGTTCCGAATGCAACGGTCATGATTATCAATGATGCGGAATCGTTCGGTCTTTCCCAGCTTCACCAGTTGCGGGGGCGTATCGGCCGGGGAGGACACCATTCCTACTGTATCCTGATCTCCGATGTGGCCGAGGATGACGAACAATGGGAAAAACTCCATATTCTGGAGACGACATTGAACGGATTTGAATTGGCCGAGGAAGATTTGCGCTTGCGCGGCCCCGGGGACGTCCTGGGAACGGAACAGAGCGGCCTGAGTTCCATCATGTTCACGGAATGGTTGACGGATCCCCGGCTTATTCGCAGGGGAAAGGAACTGGCGGACATGATCCTGGAGGAAGACCCCGATCTAACCTCAGCCAAGTACAAGGCGTTGAGGCAGTATTGTCTCAATATCTGAGATCGTGAATGGAGCTGCCTGCGATGATCATTGGTGATCCTTCCCGTGAGGGTTTCGGGAAGACTCGTCAGATTGGAGGCCCATCTGGAATGACGGAGCCGAAAGGAGAATCCTCCTTGCCCTTTTGTCCGGCGCGTCCGGGGTCGGATGCCTTGCCGCGTTCTCCGGCTTTTTGGATGGCGCTTTCGGCATCTTCGACCGGTTTGTCGGACTTGATGGCTTTACGCTTATTGTTGTCGGGTGAGGAGAGGATGCGCTTGATCAGGTTGCCGGACGAATCGTATACGAATTCTTCACGGGTAAAGTTCCAATCGGTTGGATAGGGATGATCGATCCGGCTCAGTTGGCCCCGTTCATTGTATTTTTTGTCTGGGGTGCCCTCTACCATGCCCAGGGGGATTCTGTCGAGCAGGATGGGATAGGCAATTTCAATCAAATTGGTAGAGGATATTTCTTCTCCATAATGGGCTCCGCTTTTGAGAAGGCCGAATGGAGAAAAATCTTCCATCCGTTTGCCGGGTAATTTCAGGAACAGGCGACGGGAGGTTTCCTCGATGAAGGCCATGCGGTTGAGATGCGGAGTAACGCCGGGATAAATATAACGATTGCCGGGTACTTCTTTGCCTTCCGCATCCAGAAAGGTTTCGCTGCCGGAGCTGCCGTCAGGGGATAGTTTGACATTTCGTGTGGCGTAAAGGTTGCGTACCATGACCGGGTTGTCCTGGGCATCCGTGAATTGTTCGATGTAATCGGCGTTGTTCTTTTCGTTCCTCCAGGCGATGCTGCGTTTGTAGTAACCTTCGGAATTGAGGTTGGACGGGTTGATGGTACCCCCCTCATACTCGACGGAGAAATCCAGACCGTTTTTACCGTATTTGCGAGTGACTTTGGTATATCTTCCGGGGGTGAGGGCTTCGCCGCCGGAGGCGGTTCTGTATTCGGTTCCGGTGAGGCGGTTTTTACTGTCGTATGTTCGGAGAATCGATGCGGCCTGTTCCGGGCCATAACACGGGAGTCCTGATCCATTCAAGTAATCCCTTTTAGTTTCCCTGCCTTCTCTGTTGAATTTCAGTTCCATGGAGGCATAACTCCATGGAGTGGAGCCGATGGAGCCATCCGTGTCGCAGAAGACATGCTTGCTGCATTTCCCGTTTTTGTCATATTCATAGTAAATTTTGGAAATTCCATCCCTATTGTAGCAGGGGGAGTTTTCCGGGTCAAAATACTCGATGGACAGAAGGCGGTCTTCGTTTCCCGATTTGATGTAGGTGTACTTGGCGGATGCATAACCCTCCGGACCGAACAGGAGGTTGTCGTTGGCTCCTTCGAACGTTTGGCGGACGAGTCTGCCACCTCCGTCATATTCCATGCGCTGGATATGGTACCCGTTGGGGATGATGATTTTGGTATCGTTGTTGTCAAAATAGGCGATGGATGCCAGGGCTTTCTTTCCCTGGACAAGCTTGTAGGTGAAGGTCTGTCTGGCCCAGCCTCCGGGCCCCATCGCCAGTTCCTTGCCATCCTTGCCGAAGAATGCTGTTTCTTTCAATTGACCGTCGATGTCGTATTCGATGGACTGAGTGGCAAACCCGCCTGTGCAGAGGACCGGGTTGTCGGATTTATCCAGGCAGGTTGTTTTGGTCAGATAACGGGTCCGGTCGTACCGAATGGCGGCGAACCCCCAGGCATTTTCGACGGGGTTTTCCTGGGCGTCCAGCCAGATCGTTTTGAGAGGTTCTCCGGCAGCATCATATTCGAATTTAATGAAGCTGTGACCGAGGATGTGTTTAGTCGGGTTTTTATGTTCGTCGAGGTAGTGGATGCGGGTGAGGAGTGAAGCGGTGGCGAGTGCGGGCAGACTGACACGGGAGGAGGCTTGGCGGGAACTTTCGTTGATGCCTCCCAATTCTTTTTTGAACCGTTCTTGCGGTCCGGATCCTTCGGCAAGATGGTTATTGAGTTCGTTGACTCCCGGCGGAAGCAAGTAGTTATAGATAACGGCATGGTAGCCGAATACAGTCCGGACGGGGTTGCCATCTTTGTCGAAGTACTCTCTGCGGGCGATACATCCCCCCGGTTCTCCGTAAGCAATTCGTTCTTCGGCATAGCCGAGAGAGTTGCCTGTCTTATTGCCGTCTTTATCAAGGAAAGAGATGCTGCTGATTCTTTTCAAATGGTCGTATGTAAATTGCAAAGTGGCGTAACCTTGAGTGGCTGTTGTGATGCAGACGGGGGATTGTGAATCGGTCGACCATCCAAAGATGATCCTGATCGGTTCATAACCGTCACTGACCATCATTGGGTGTTTGGCGGTGTCGAGATACGTAATGGCTGTCAATTGACCTTCCGGAGAATAGGAGCACAGGCATGCGGCCCAGACGTAGGGACCGCGCATCAGATGACCTGCATTGTCCGTGTATGCGATGAGGAGGGGCTTACCCTGCGGATCGCGGATGAATTGTTCCCAGGCATAACCTTTGGGGCCTCCTCCGGGGATGGTGACGCTCTTGAGATATTTTGCAGGGGACAGGTTGCCGGGCTGTCCGGGCTCCGGAGTCTTGAGTGCCTGCGTGTATTTGTATGAAATTTCTACCGTGCGTTTGCCTTCGAATTGGGCCTGGTTGGCTTTCAGGGTGTCGGCATCCAGTTCCGGGAGTGTTTTAAGGTAGTCCTCCAACGTCATTTGGGCTTCGGAGACCGGGAGGAACCATGCTGCCAGGAGAAGAGGGATGAAGAGTATTTTTTTCATGGCAATGGATGGTTACAGGGTTGAAACGTCGGCGTTGTATTTTTGCCAGGCTGCCGAGAAATCAGTAAAGAGTTGTTCCCAGGAGCGTCCGTCTTTGAGGCGTTCGATACATGTTTCCTTGGGAACTCCTTCCTGGCGCATGCGGAGGAAGTCCTTGAGGTTTTTTCCGTCGCGGTTTCTATCCATGTGCATGAAATATGCGGTGATGAGCAGGGCCCGCGTGCGGTTCAGGCAGATGCATTTTTCATCGTTATTATAGATAGCTTCCGGGGCCGTCATGATTTTCTGGAATCCTTCGGGGAATCGGTAGGGGCTTTCAAGTTCGCTTTGTTCTCCATGGGATTTGGCGGCTTTGGCAGCAGAGGCTATTTTTTGGATCATTTTTTCCGTGAAATTGGTCAGGTCTATATTGCCCGTCTCTAGGATACCCAATTGATCCAGGTACATGGCGAACCCTTCCGTGAACGGGGTATTGGTCAGTATGGAGGCAGGTTCTATCGTGTGGATCCATTCATGGACGCAGACGGAGTACAGTCCGCTGTGCCGGTTGTTGGAATGGGACGAGGATTTGGTAGAGGACAGACCGAAGAGTTCCCCGTTGATGTAGCAGATGCCGTTGATATTGATGCCGGGGACCTTGGCTCCGGTTTTCTTTTCGAATTCTTCTTGGTTGCCGTAGATGTAGAATGTGTATTTTTCCGGGCAGAGGTTGTTTTGAGCTCCCGGGAAGTGGAGGGGGAAGATTCGTCCGAGAATGTAGGCCGTTTCCATGTCGAAGAAGGTGTTTTCGATAGCCCTGGTGTTGGTGATGGATTTTGTATCGTAGGCGATACGGAAGTGCGGCGTGTCGAGGTAGGTCCATGTGTCGTCTCTGGCGACGACAGTGGGAATCGGTCTGTTTTCCGGAGCTTCGATGATATCGGGCAGGACTTCGTCCCAGTTGCCTTCTTCCGGCAGGAGGCCAGGGACGATATGACCGGGACGCAGGAAGCGTCGCAGAGGCAAGGGGGTATCCAGGGCGTAGCTGCCCCATTCCCGAGGCATGACGTGGAACGGGATGGCCTGGCGCGAGATGATGGGGATTTCCTCCGGTCCCAGGATGCGGTCCGCATTGATGAACCGGGAACCCGTATCGAACAATTCTCCCGTTCCATCGACGAATGGCTCGATCTGAGGCTGCTGTTTCTTCGTAAGGAAAGAAGCAGGGGATTGTGCATTTGCTCTCCCGGTGATTGTCATGAAGGGAACCGTGCAGAGAAGAACCAGAATGGAACCGAAGATTTTCACAATTCCGGATTGTGTGGTAAATGGAATGAACGGTCAAGAATCAAGCCCGGAGATATTGTAAAAAGAGAACGGAAATAATGTTTGTTTCGGGGAAAAGAGCAGAAGCGGGAGGCCTATGTTGACATACAGGAATGCTGGAATAAGATCATTCCGTATGAAATTCACCCGTATTGTTTCAATTTTAGCTCTGGGTTGCATCTGCGTAGGTGTTGCCCGCAGCGATGCCGCCGAAACCAAGGAGCAGAGAGATGCCCGCATGCAGTGGTGGCGCAATGCCAAATTTGGCATGTTTATTCATTATGGGCTTTATTCCGGTTTGGCGGGCCAGCTCGACGGTAAAAAATATGGAGGAGGAGCCGAATGGATTCAGTCGTATTCCGGAACGGATAGCGATCGGTATGCCAAGTTGACGGAACCTCTTTTTAAGCCTCAAAAGGGTTGCGTGAAGCAGTGGGTAGATCTTGCCCGGCAGGCCGGTTGCAAGTACGTCGTCCTGACCAGCAAGCACCATGAAGGTTTTGCTCTGTTCGACTCCAAGTTAACGGACTTCAATAGTAAAAAAGTGGCAGATTTCGATATCGTCCGGGAATACGTGGATGCCTGCAAGGCCGATGGGCTCAAGGCCGGCTTCTACCACTCCGTGATTGACTGGCACCATCCGGATTACGACTGGCGCCAGGCCCAGGGGCTTCCCTACCCCGAGAATAACAAAAAATTGCCGGTTCATGCGAATCCCGATCATTCCAAGTACCAGGACTTCCTTCATGGTCAGGTCGATGAATTGCTTTCCAATTACGGCAAGATTGACATCATGTGGTGGGACTTCAGTTCCAACCAGTTTGACGGCGACAAGGCTTGGCGTGCGACCGAATTGCTCCGGAAGGTTCATGAAAAACAACCGGGTATTATTTGCAATAACCGTCTGTATGCTTCCCATAACACCAATGGGCCACTGGTGGTGACAACGAGCGAAAAAGGAGATTTCACGACTCCTGAACAGCATATCCCGCCGCAAGGAATTGAAGGCGATTGGGAAGTGTGCATGACGCTCAACGGTACCTGGGGTTATGCTGAACATAACCACAATTGGAAATCGAATGATACGCTGATCCGGGGCTTGGCCGATACGGTCAGCAAGGGAGGCAATTTCCTCTTGAACATCGGGCCGCGTGCCGATGGTTCGTTGCCGGACGAGACAATCAGATCGTTCAAGGCTATTGGTGACTGGATGAAGATGAACGGAGAAGCCATTTACGATACAACGGCTAATCCTTTCAAGCGCTCGTTCCCTTGGGGAGTGGTGACACAGAAGGGAGATATCTTGTATTTAATCGTGTACGAAATCCCTGCAAACGGGAAGTTGAACCTGCCTTTCAGTGCCGAGGGGACATTATCGGCTTCCGCCTTGGCGGATGGTAAAAAGGTTCCTGTCAAGAGTTCCGCGACAGGGGTGGAGCTTGATCTCTCGGGAGTAACTCCCGTTCCTTCCGCTACGGTCGTCAAACTCGTGGGACGGGGACATGTCATTGATGCTGTGATGGGGGGTAAAGACGGTTTTGTTTTGGAACCGGATATGGCAGTTCTGGGAGCCGGTCAGCAGCTTGAAACGGCGGGCGGCAAGACTCATGTCGGTTTTTGGACGGATCCGGATGCAGTTCTTTCCTGGAAGTTGAGTGCCGGTAAAGCAGGGAAATACAAGGTAGACATCACCTATGCTTGTGAAGACAAGTCAGCAGGACTGCCGGTGAAGATAACTGTAACGCCGGGGAACTCCTCCCTCGTCTGGAAGGTTGAAGGCTCGGGGACGTGGCAAAATTTCAAATCGGTGTCTCCCGGTATCGTTACTCTTCCGGCAGGGAAATCTACTTTGAGCCTTAAAGCCGACGGCAAACCCGCTCCCGGTGTTGCTAACATCCGTGAAATTACGCTGACTCCCGTCAAGTAAGACTCCTTCTTGCTTGAACAGGATATTTTTGAATGTTCTCGAAAAACGACCTTTTATTCTCAACGTTTTGCTCTTATGACTTATTGACAAATTCCTGAACAAGAGGAAGGGTTCCAATTTCACCGTCGTGGTGTAAAATAACATTATTATTCCAATGGCCATTTCCTACACAGAAGAAAAGACATTTATTCAGGCGGATATCCAGGAACTCTTCTTATCCGTGGGGTGGGTTTCCGGGCAATACCCATCCCGTTTGTACAAGGCTTTGATGAACTCATCCACTGTTGTGACGGCATGGGATGGGAATCAGTTGGTGGGTTTGGTACGGCTTCTGGATGACAGCGAAATGGTGGCGTACATGCACTATGTTTTGGTTCGTCCGGATTACCAGGGACAGGGTATTGCCGGCAAGATGATTGAAATGGTCAAAGAGAAGTACAAGGACTACCTTTACATTGAGATTATGCCGGAAGAAAGCCGGAATGCCGCTTTCTATGAAAGGCACGGTTTCCAGGTCATGGCGGATGGTGTCGCCATGCAGTTGTGTAATTTCGGCAATCGCCAATAAACTGTTTTTCTTTTGCCGATGTTTGTTGACAAAAAAGGGTTGTTCCTGCGAGTGCGGAACAACCCTTTTGAATTATGAAGGTAGGTATGTTACCTTTTAGATACCCAGCTGGAAGCGGGAGAAGGCAACGACTTCAATCGTGTCGCCCAAGGATTTGGCCGTATCTTTGACCAGATTTTCGATGGTGACGTTGGGATCCTTGACGAATCCTTGATTGAGGAGGCAGGACTGGGCGTAAAGAGCCTTAAGTTTACCGGGAAGGATTTTTTCAAGCAGGTGTTCCGGCTTGCCTTCTTCGATGAGCTGCTTCTTGGCGATTTCCTGTTCTTCTTCGATGAAGGAAGGATCCAGATCGGCGGAAGAAAGGCTGCGCGGGGCTGCGGCGGCAATGTGAAGGGTAATATCCTTGATGAGAGTCTGGAAGGTTGCTTCCTTGACTGTTTCGGCTTTGCCCGTAGCGATGCTCAGGAGCACGCCTACTTTGCCTCCCATGTGGATGTAGGAGGTGATGGCTCCGTTGGCGCCTTCCGCCACGCTGAGGCGGGAGAACTTGCGGAGCATCATGTTTTCTCCGATTTCGATGACTTTAGCTTTGATGAAGTCTTCCATCGTGCTGCCGTTGATCGTCACTTTGAGAGCGGAATCCAGATCCTTGGCATCGGAGGCGAGCAGGGTGTCGGCAACCGTGTTGACGAAGTTCTGGAAGTTTTCGTTCTTGGCGACGAAGTCGGTTTCGCAGTTGACTTCGACGAGGATGCCGTCACATCCGCAAGCGCTGATGCGAGCGGCGATGATGCCTTGATTGGCGGCGCGGTCAGCCTTGGCGGCTGCTTTGGCGATGCCTTTTTCACGGAGGTAGAGAACGGCTTCTTCGAGGTCGCCGTTTGTTTCCGCCAGAGCTTTTTTGCAATCCATCATGCCCGCGTTTGTTTTATCGCGGAGTTGTTTGACGAGAGCTGCAGTGATTTCTGCCATAAATGTAGAGGTGTTGTTCCGGTTGAATTAAGCTTGTGCTTCGGCCTTGACTCCTTTGGCTTCGTTAATGGTCTTGACGAGGCTCTGGAGGATGAGGCGGATGGAGCGGACGGCGTCGTCGTTGGCGGGAATCGGGAAGTCGATTCCGTTCGGGTCGGCATTGGTGTCAACCATGGCGACGACGGGGATATTCAGACGATGTGCTTCGCGGATGGCGATGTCTTCATGATCGGCTCCGACGGCAACCATGGCATCGGGCTTGCCTCCCATGTTACGGATACCCTGAAGGTTGCGTTCGAGCTTCTGGCGTTCGCGGTCGAGAGCGGCAAGTTCCTTCTTGGACATGCTCTTGTATTCCGGAGCCTTCTCAATGGTTTCAAGGTAGGCGAGGCGTTCGATGCTCTTGCGGATGGTGGTCATGTTGGTGAGCATGCCGCCCAACCAGCGGTAGTTGACGTAGTATTGTCCGGTAGCTTCAGCAGCTTCGCGGACGGCTTCCTGAGCTTGGCGCTTGCAGCCGACGAAGAGAATCTTGCGGTTGCGTCCGGCGAGGTCGGCGAGGAAAGCGGCGGCCTTGTCGAGGCACTTTTCAGTTTCTTCGAGGTTGATCAGGTGGATGCCAGCTTTGTCCTTCAGGAGGTACTTCTTCATGCTGGGGTGCCACTTGCGGGTTTGGTGTCCGTAGTGAACGCCGGCTTCTACCATCTGGTTGATCAGATCATTAATCATATGTGTATGTTGTTCTTCCTTAAGCAGGGAGACGCTATGTTTGTTGGAGATCCCGCCGCGTTGTTTCCCCGGTCTCCGTTGTTATGATGCGGCGATATGGAATGGGGAAGAGAAGTATACGTCCTGTTTGTTTTTTTGTCAAAGCGTAAATCTCACGCCGGAGATTGAGCATGAAGAAAAATATCTTTACCCGGCTGGTTTTTGTCATCCGGGGCTATTGCAGCACTTTGGCGAGGAGGCGGTCAATGCCTTCTTTGGCGAATTTGGAGTTGGGATAGATGGAACGAGCCTGGAGGTACCAGGCGAGGGCGGAACCGGTTTCGTTCATGTCTTCCAGCCTCCGAGCCTTGTCGAGGGAGGAGGTGAGGTCGCTGACTTTGGGCATGAGATCTTCGATTTTTTTACCGAGTTCGGGATCTTGGGAGAATGTGGGGAGGTCGCGCATGGTTTTGAGTTCTTCCCATGCAGCGTTTTCTTGTCCCATCTTGGTGAATTCGTCTGCTTTGGCGATAGCGGTTTCGATTCTTGTGATATTGGTGATGATTTGCTTGAAGGCGTCTTCGAGTTTTTCATCCCCTTGGACGACAGGGGCGAAACGGTATTGTTCCCGGAAGATCTGCCGGTAGTTTCGTTCGGCCAGGTGACGCTCGAAGTCCTGCTTGGCGACGACGACGTCGCTGGTGGCGACCATGACTTTTTCCAAGTCGTTGAGCTTGGGATTGCGTGGCCAGATTTCCATGGCTTGCTTGACTTCTTCATCCATTGTTTCCTGGTCTTGTTTGACAAGGGCCTGTTTGGCTTTGAAGAGGTGGAGGTCGCTGGCTCGGGTGTAGCCGGCGATGATGGAGCGGGCTTTGGAGGCGTCAAAGTCGGAAGCTTCGGCGCTGATTTCCTTCACAAGGTTGTCTGCTTCTTCATAATCCTTGGCAGCCATGGCACTGTACAGTTTGTAGCCGGAGCGGAGGACTTTGTGTATCTGGCGCTTTTTCTCGCGGGGGAAGGTGGCGATGGGTGGCATGAATTCCCCCAGAAGGAACGCCTCTGAAAGTCTCTTGCCTGCACCGACGAGCTCTTTTTGCTCGACTTGGTAATCAATGGCTTTCATGTGGCGTTCGACATCTCTGACGGCTTCGTTGGCCAAGGCGTCCAGTGTGGCGATGGTGGGTGGCATGCCGAAGTTTTCGCCGAAGATTTTGGATGCGGCAGATCCTTTTTCGATACGGAGCTTGCTGTCTCCATCGGTGAAGATGCGGTTGTAGACGCGCGTGCCGATGATGACGTGCTGGAAGCGTCTTTGGTAGAAGAGCTGGACGAGTGCGGCCTGGTAGAGAACCTTGGCTTCCAACAGAGAGATAGAGGCTTCTCCTTCAAAGCGCTTGCGAAGGGCCGCAAGTTCCGCCTGGCGGGCTTGCAGATGTACGAATTTGGGGTCTGATCTGTTGAAGGCGGCGCTGGCAACTCGGATTTTGATATCTTGCTTGTTGCGTTCAATCGGGTCGGCATCGCCAAGCCTGCTCAGGCGGTTGGCGAGTTGGTCGCTTTCCTTTTCCATGGCTGCGATAGTAGCTCTTTTGGCCTCGCGGCCTTTTCTGGACAGTACCGACGTGAAAATGACTTGGGCGAGGGTATCGCTGATTTTGGCATCTCCGGGATAGTTGGCGGCGCGAGCCAGCAGGCCTACGGTTTTACTGAGTGTCATAGGATCCGTGTTTTTCGGATTCAGAAGTTTCAGTATTTCATCGATGGTCGCGTAGTATTCCTTGGCTTCTTCCGATGAATCCTCCGGTTCATTGAGGTATTTTTCAAAGCGCGCTCCAAGGATGCGGTTGTCTCCGAGGGGGATGGTTTGTCCATTTAAAGTGACGGTTTCATCCTGCGGGTTGACAAAGGGGAGTTCATTGCCCAGCAGAGGATTATCTCCGGACTGTCCCTGTTGCTGCTGTCCGGAAGCCGGGGGCTGTTGTTGTGAGGCCGCTCCTTGTTTGGCGGGAGTAGGCGCCTGGGCAGGCGGTGGAGTATAAACTTGCGCTGGCGACAGGTGGGTGAGGTAAAGACCAAGAACCAAGGCGGGAAGAAGAAGTTGTTTCATGGCTGCAGAGGGGAGGTTATTTGCAGGGGCTCATGGATTCGACGACCAGGACCCCCTTATTGTCCTGAATGTTGGAGACGCGTACTGTGAAGCGGTATTCCTGTTCGCGCTCGATGTTGATCGTTTTTTTATCTTGAGGGACGATGATGGGAATTCTTTTTTCCATGTTTCCGCGTTTGACGAGGAGGGAAATCATTTCTCCCGAATCCCCGGGGAATCGCTCTTCCACTTTTCCTTGGATGGCATACTTGTTGTCGCGCAGGAGGGAACCGCGAGTGAGGTAGTCTTCGAGAGGCAATTCCAGTTCGTTACTCCTTTTGTCCTGACCGGAGCCTCCCGACAGGAGGGAGACTGCGACGATGAGTGCCAGGATGCCGGCGGCAATGGCGATCAGAGTCGAAGGAGAATTGTTCTTTTTGGATGCGCGTCTGGCCATGATGGGGGGATTTCAGTTATCTAGAATGAAGGAATAGAGGCGTCCAGCCAAGCAGATTTTTACCTGATGTCTATGATTTTCACTTGGCTGGAATAGGAAGAAACGGGGTGTCCGGGATCGGTCCGGCTAGTCCCATTGTGAATGTTTGACGCCGACATAGGTGGCGATAATGCCGACCAGGATATGGATGGAGAGGACTCCGTAGCAAAGATTGGCTGGGGACAGTGTCGTGTCGACAACGACTTTGACGGCATTGTACACGTAGGGTTCCAGGCTGGAGATGCTGCCGGACCACGCCCAATAGGCCGAGATGAACGGACGGATGATTTGCTCGAATTGGGTCGGCAGGGCAAGGACGGCTCCGGACAGGGGGAGCTGGAACCCTACCAGATAGATGCTGAGCAGGGAGGACTGGTCGGGAGATTTGGACAGGGCGGAGATACCCAGGCAGGTTGCCGTCATGGCCGCGTTGGCTAACAGGAGGAAAACCATGTGTGTCAGCGTGTCTCCGCGGAATGCCCAGAAATATTCGACAAATCCGAACATCCACAGGGACTGGACGGCTATGAGGCAGACGAGGAAGGCAAGTTTGCTGAGGAGATAGGCCCCGGGCTTCATTCCGGCGTATTTCTCTTTCTCCATGATGGGGCGTTCTCCGGCGATTTCCCGGGCGGCATTGTTGGATCCCATGAGACCGAGGAGGATGACTTCGAACATGATGATCCCGGAAACGGCGGAACCGACTTTGACCTGATTCTGTTCGATGGCGACTTTTTGCTGGATTTCAGTGATGATGTTCTGATCCCTCTGGGCGCTGTATTTATTGATGGGGTCCTGTCCCTTGGAGGAGAAGAGAGCGACCATGAGAGGGAAGAGGATGATCATGGCGAGCTGGAGGGTCAGCTGCGTTCTGTCGCGGAAGAAGATTTTCCAGCGTCTGCCCAGCAGGGTGAGAAACTGGCTGATGAGACCCGGGGAATCCACTTCATTTTCATCCTCATTATCGGACAATTCGCTTGTGTCGGTATCGGGATCGTTTGGATCGCGGATGGGGGTAGTGGGTGTCTTGTTTTCTTCGATGATCCCGCTATTGTTATCCTGGATGAGAATTTCTCCGACAGCGACTTTTTTGATGCGTTCCTTTTCCGTTTTCTCGTAATAGGAATCTTTGTGCTTGTTCCAGGATTTGCCCCATTTTTCACCGGATTGGACGGCTAGTTTCCGGTAGACGGCCACCGGGTTTGTGACGCCGAAGTAGTGGGCGAGTCCGCGAGGCGATCCGTGGTAGGCGACATTGCCCTGGTGGAGGACGAGGACGGAGTCGTAATCGTTAAGGTTGGCGAGGCTGTGCGTGACGGAGATGACGATTCTGCCTTGTTTGTGGGCAATGTCGCGCAGGAGGGCGACGATTTCCTGTTCCGACTGAGGGTCCAGACCGGAGGTGACTTCGTCGCAAAGCAGGAGCTGGGGTTGGGAGACGAGCTCCATGGCCAGGGCAAGGCGCCGCTTCTGTCCGCCGGAGAGGATTTTAACGCGCCGGTCTGCGATGGAAGAGAGACCGGTTTCCTCCAGAACGGTGTCGATCCGTTCGTCCATGTCTTCAAGATGGGGAAACTTAACGCGGAGGCGTGCGGCGCTTTCGATGTTTTCATCGACGGTGAGCTGGTCGTAGGCAATGCTGAATTGAGGAACGTAACCGATTTCCGATGGATCGAAGTCTTCTTCGGATAAGTCGCGGCCTTTCCAGAAAAACGACCCGTCCGTTTCCAAATTCATGCCGGCGATTGTTTTTAAGAGGGTCGTTTTACCACAACCCGACGTACCGACGATTGCCATAAAATGCCCGGCTGGAATTTCAAAATTGATTTTATTCAGAAGAACCAGAGGTTCTCCGTGGGAATCAACCTCAAATGAAATATCTTGTGCTTTGAGCATAATCGATGAAGGAAAAGGTGGCAATATGCTTGCAGAATGTAACGCCTGAAATGAGGGGAAGTCGAGACTAATTGCGTGAATCAGATTGACGACATGTATTTCTTTAAACTTTCCATAAACACTCTTGAGCCGGGAGGATTTGTATTGTAAGGATATGGGCATGAGCAGGCCGGGTCGTAGAAGCAGGCGATATTCATCGCGTGGAAGGTCGTGGAAGAGAATCTTTCTCGTTTCATGTATCTCTTTTGGAGGTATATTGATTCTTTTCCTCGTAGGGGCCTATTTCTGGATCGGTTCCTATCTGGGCAGCGACGACTTTCGTCACAAAATGGAACAACAGGCAGCCAAAGCTCTCAAGGCTGAAAGTGTAGAGATCACTCCTCTCAATTGGGGCGGGGCCAGTGTCGGAACGGATTCATTCATTGTACAAGGTGCTGGCACCATGGAAAAACTGGAGGTATCCCGCCTGGATGCCGTCGTGGACCGGGCTTCGTTATTAGACCGCCATTTCAGAATCAAGCAGATTACGGCCGATTCCATTTCCATAGCTTTGGCTACCCGGGAAAAGGGAACCTCGGCACCTCCTGCCGTTTCCGAACCTATCCCCGTTGCCGTTGTTTCTGATGAAACTCTGCCGGAGGAACCCGTTTCTTCCGGCGATGGCAAACCGGAAAAAAAGAAGGGGAACTGGTTGAAGGAGTACCTCTTGCCGTTGAAGTACTCCGTGGAGGATGCTTCGATTCGTGATTTGAATTTTACCTACGTGGATGGGGAGCGTACCTATGCCTTGAGCCATGCCGTTGTCCAGATATCCCCGGAACTTGGGAATGACGAATACAGGGTTTCTCTGGAACGGGCCAGGATCGAACTCCCATTTTCTTTTCTAAGGAAAGGAACGTTGGAAAAGGCAATTGCACGGTACAGGCCGGACCGGATTTCGGTGGCGGACTGCCGCATTTTGCTGGATAAGCGGGGGATGATCAATGCCGAGGGAGAGTGGGAGAAGTTCGATTCCCGCTGGTGGGCCAGTGCCGTAGCCCGCGACATTGATTGCGGATTGCTGCTGGATGAAGACTGGGTCAAGAAACTGGAGGGAACCATCCAGGCAACGGCCCGTGTGCAGGGTGACCGTACCGGACTGTTGGAAGTTTCAGGAGAAATGAATGTGGATAAAGCTGTGCTGACGGCTTTGCCCGTATTGGATACGTTGAACGCGTTTACGTTTTCCACCAAATTCAAACGAATTAATTTTGACAAGGTTTCGACGAATTTTAAATATGCCCGGAATGCTTGGCGGTTTACGGATATGGTATTGGTCAGCGATGGGTTGGGGCAAGTGGAAGGCTGGGTTGAAATTGGTGCGGACAAGCAATTGTCCGGGCAATTGAAGATCGGGATTCTGCCGGGATTGCTTGCCATGATCCCCGGAGCTGAGGAAAAAGTGTTTACTCCGGATAATAACGGAGGAAAACTCGGATATCTCTGGGCCAATATGAACCTCAGCGGTACTCTGGATAGTCCCCGGGAGGATTTGAGCGCCCGTCTCATTGCTGCTGCCAAGGATCGGATATTGGGTAGCGGCGGAGTGAAGACCGTTGCCAATCTCCTGCTTGGAAGTGCGGAAAAAGTACTTCATCCAGACAAACCGGAAAAAGATGACCAAAAGGATGCCGGCAAGGAAGATGAAGGGAAGGAGTCTTCCCAAAGGAAGAAACGTTCCATTCAGGCGGAGTTGCTTCGCGAGGCCGGTAATGCTGCCGGGCAGTTGTTTGGCCTGTAATCTCCCTTTTCGCGCTTGATCCGGATTTCCAATCTCTTATGAAACAGTCCGCTTATCCGTCCAATTTTATCAAGACATTCTGCGTTATTGTCGATCGTTTTGCCGAGACAGCTTTTCGAGCTACATTTCCCAATGGGAAGCAGACAATTGCATTTGTCGAATTGAAGAATGCACCTTTGCGCGATGTCTTGAAACCCGGCGACCGTGTTCAGGTGACGGTGTGTCCGTCGGATTTCAATCGAGCCAGGATTGATTCGCTGTGCGACGGAGACAATCTCTCCGTTTGAGGGACAAACGACGGCTCAGCACTCCGTCCGCCCTTGAAGGGCTTTCATCAGCGTCAGGGCATCCGCATGGACGAGACCGGAGCCTGCGGGCAATCCCTGGGCCAGGCGCGAGACACGGCAACCTTTGGCTTTCAGGATACCGGTGAGGTAAGTTGCCGTAGCTTCTCCTTCGACATCGGAACCGGTTGCGAGGATAATCTCGCAGTCTCCTTCCCGTTCAACCCGGGAGATCAGGGATTCGATATTTAAATCTTCCGGGCCGACATCGTCCAGAGGGGAAAGTTTGCCTCCCAGACAGTGGTAAACTCCCTGAAAAGCGCTGCTGCGTTCGATTGGCAGGATGTCCGTTGCCTGTTCGACGACGCAAAAAAGTTTATGATCCCGCATCGGATCCTCGCAGGCAGGGCAGAGTCCCTCGCCTTGGGTAAAGAATCCGCATTCGGGACAGTGTTGGACGGCATCCATGGTTTCAAGAATGCTTTTAGCCAGCGAGGCAGCTTCTTCCCTGTGGTTCTGAAGCATCCAGAGGGCCATGCGTTCCGCCCCCCTGGTTCCTATGCTGGGCAGGGATTTGAGATGCAGGACAAGTTCCAGGACGGCCGGCGGGTAATCCAGAGCATTCATGGAGAAAAGATCGGGGGATCGTCGTTATCGGGATACTATGCTCCGAGCATCTTGATGGCGTTGCAGGATAGCAGCTGTCACGGATGCTCCCAGCCCGGAGACGACCAGGGATAGCAGAATGCCGCCCGGACTCAGGAATACATTCCACAACGCACAGACCGGAGTACACAGGGAAACCAGAACGGTGGCTGCCGCCAGTATCAACAGGCGCATGCCCAACCCGCGGATCCCTAAAAGGGAATGGGTGAAAAACAGAGTAACGGACAGGCTGATGAGGAAGATTGAAAGAGGAGGAACCGTTGCCGCCGAATCGCTTAACAGGAAGGGCGGTGCGGATAGGACTCCCCGGATATGGGCACTCCAATTGGCCAGCCAGCCGATTGAATAGGCAATGACCATGGCGGCCGTGCCGAGAATGCTCCAGACGGCCACCCATAAGATATATTCGTGCAGGATGGTTTTATCCCGGTAGGAGGGATGCTGGGATGAAGCAGTGGAGTCCATGGTTAGTAAGAGGAAGGGGTGAAAGCAATGGGGCACCCCGTCTAGGTAGTACGGAATGCCCCATTGAAAAGATAGTTTCGCGGGGGGCTTTATTCGAAGCGCTTTACAACGACGGTGGAATTGTGCCCGCCGAAGCCGAATGAGTTACTCAGGGCGGCATTGATTCTGACATGGCGAGCCTTGTTGGCGACATAGTCGAGGTCGCAATCCGGATCCTGATTGATGATGTTGATCGTCGGAGGAACGATATCGTCTTGCATGGCCATGAGGCAAGCTGCCAATTCCACTCCACCGGCAGCTCCGAGGAGGTGGCCTGTCATGGACTTCGTGGAGCTGACAAGGAGGCCGTTTTTGGCATGGTCGCCGAAGACGGCTTTGAGCGCCTTCGTTTCGCAAACGTCTCCGACGGGAGTCGAAGTGCCGTGGGCGTTGACATAATCAATGTCTTCCGGCTTCATTCCGGCGTGTTCGAGAGCCATCTGCATGCAGCGTGCGGCACCTTCGCCTTCGGGCAGGGGGGCTGTCAGGTGGTAGGCATCGGCACTGATGCCGTAGCCGACGAGCTCTCCATAGATATGAGCTCCGCGTTTTGTAGCGTGTTCCAGCGTTTCGAGAATCACGACACCGGCGCCTTCGCCCATGACGAAGCCGTCGCGGTCTACGTCGAACGGACGGGAGGCGGTAGCCGGATCGTCATTGCGCGTGCTGAGAGCCTTCATGTTGGAGAATCCGGCGAGGCCGGTGGGAAGAATGGTAGCTTCCGAACCGCCGGTAACCATGACGTCGGCATCCCCGAACTTCATGATGCGCCATGCTTCTCCAATATTGTGGTTAGAGGTAGCACAAGCCGTTACGATGCACATGTTGGGGCCGGCAAAGCCGTGTTCCATAGCAACAATGCCGGAAGAAATGTTGCTGATCATGTAGGGGATCATGAACGGGGAAACGCGATTCGGGCCACGTTCGAGAAGAGTCTTGTGCTGGGCTTCCAGCGTGCCGAGGCCGCCGATGCCGCTGCCGATCATGACGCCGATACGGGTCTTGTCTTCGTTTTCCACATCAAGACCGGAGTCTTCAATGGCCATTTTAGCTGCGGCGACGGCAAAGTGTGTGAAACGGTCAACGCGGCGTGATTCCTTCGGATTTTTGAAGAAGGGAGCAGGATCGAAATCCTTCACTTCACCGGCGATTTTTGCCTGGTAGTCAGTGGTGTCCATTGACTTGATCAGGTCAATGCCGCTACGGCCGGCCTTGAGGCCCTCCCAGGTCGTCTTGAGATCATTGCCCAGAGGGCTGATGACACCAATGCCTGTAATTACGATTCTGCGATCGGTCATAGTGATGTGTTTGTTGCTTGAGTGCTTGCATCAAACGGTATCGTTTGAAGTTGAAAAGTCAAGTCAATCCCCTGAAGGGCTGGGGACGGCAGATTTCTGCAGAGACGCCTTGTCTTCTTCTTGTTCTTCCCCTATTTCGTCCACGAGTTTCTGATATCGTTTCTCACATCCGGTATTCGGGTATTTGGAAAGAACTGATAGTTTGTAGTAATTCAGAGCTTTACGAAGGTCTACCGGGGTTCCTGTCCCTTGTTCGTAGATTCTGCCCAGAACGTAGAGATAGGGGCCATCGTCCGGGGATCCGGAGAATTTGTGGTACATGGAATTTGCCAGTTGAAAGGCTTCCTGTTCGTCGCGCCCCGGGAATTCCGAGTGGTCGAGAACGAGGCTGATGAGTTGGAGTTTGACGCTGTTTTCGAACTGTGTCGCGCCATTGACAACCAGACCAAACCTGAAGAGAAGATCTTTATTGTCGTCGCAGTAAACTGTCCAGTTCGGATAGTAAATGGCTTCTGAAAGTGCTCGTTTCAGGAGGAGGTAGGCCTTGCCCGGATTTTTCGGCACTCCGATCCCCTGGGAATAAATGCGGGCAAAAGCATAAAGTGCTGGCAGGTGGCCGTCACGGTAACAGGTATCGCACCACTCTTCCAGTTCGTGAAGAGTTGATGGATCGGCAGAACGGAAAGTTTTTTCGAATTCCGAAACAGCGTAACCAAGATCAGAGTAACCAAGATTATAGGTGAACTGATCTTCAGGGTGCTCAATGACAGATTTTTGTTGCTCACTCATGCATTGTTGAACGATTTGTTCCCACGATGCTGGAGGATAGTAAGATCGAATGATCAATTGATACAGGGAGGGCCATGCTTCGTGGGTCGATACGTAATCGATAAATGGGGTGTACCCGGTTTCCAAAAGACGGTGTGTGAAGGCAAATATATTTTCCCATTCTTCTTGTGAGAAGTAATCTTTGGTTTCGATGCCGAAACGGAGCCAAAGGTACATACAGGTTAAGTCTCCTTGACGGGCTGTCCGGTAGGCATATTGGGAGGCTTCACTGTAATATGCCCACTCTGTACTGTCTTCCGGTGTGTATATTCCCAATCTTACAAGACCGGTTGCCAGAGAATAACTGATATTCCTGAAACCAGGAATTCTACCGATAGCGTTTGCCGCGGCCGTATGGACTTCCCTGATAGCGTTGTCCTTTCTGAATGGAACCTGCTCAAACATCTCAAGGATCATTCGTACCAGATGTCGTTGTGCTTGTAGATCTCCCTTTTTTGAGAGAGAAAGAAGATGATTGTAGATATCTCTTTTGAGTACATCTTTATCCTGTTCAGGGATAATACATTCCAGGACAGCGAAATCTTCGTAATTTCCCTGTAACAATTCCTGATGGAATTCCTGGTATCCTGGCATGGATTCCAATCCGTGGAAAATGGGAACCTTGGGCGTCTGAAAGGGGGTACTTGTTGCATAATAGGCCTTTCGGTCATATGTGGCGGCAGTGTCCCTCATGGTTTCCAGATAACGAAGAAGAAAGGGGGCTGTTCGGGAGCCATATTGAGCGGCTTGCATCAGGTGTTGCCGGGCGTTTTGAAAACCCATCCAGGAATTGAGGGCTGGATTTCTGTACTCGTTTTGAGCTGATATTCTCAATAAATAGGTGAGTGGGGCAGTTGTATCACCCTGTTTGATCTGCTCTTTCAGTTGAACGGAAGAGAGTCCTTCCTGAGGAAGTTCCTGTTCATTTCCCTGTTTGTTGACGACAAAACTGCATGAGGGCGCCAATTGATTTCTCAATTGGAACTGTTGTTGTTGAAGAGCCTTGTCTATTTTTATGCTCTGCTTGACAACATGCTGCGCTTGTTCGTAACGGCGGATCTTTAATCCTGAAAATAGTTTGAGACCTGAAGTATCAGGTTTGATAATACCTTCGTTATCATATGATTCGATGCAAAGAGGATGCATGAGGCCCCGCCGCTGGTTCCAGAGCTGTCGCTGTTGTTCGGAGTAGCTATCGCCGTATTCCGGCCAGAAATACCAAGTGCCCAGAGTAGCCAGGAGGATGGCAATGAGGATGAACGATAGCTTTTTCATGAATAAATCCGGTATTTCTTTGATAGGCGAGGAAGTCAAGGCGATACGGGAGAAAATGGGAAACGGCGAATTCCATGCAGGAATTCGCCGTGGGGTGAGAAGTATTCCGAGATTGAATCAGAAGGTGATTTCTGCCTGTTGCTTGCGGCCCAGCTTCAGATCGGGGATGAGAATAAAATCGTTGGTGAGAGTGCCCACTTCTGTCAGAGGCTGCTTTTTCCCGTCGATGGTGATGTCCGCTTTTTTAACCTGGAGGCGTTTGGGAAACCAAACGGCGAAGCGGCCGTTGTAATCCGCATTGGCGGTGACGGTCAGTCCTTTAGCCGGATCTTCCGCGTCATTCCAGGTAACGGACCAGGGGGATTTGGTGTGAGATTCGTCCAGCCGCGCCACCCAGACGGGATCTCCGTAGAAGGCCACGACGTCACGATCATGAACGAGTCCCATTTGTTCTTGTCCGAGGCCGCAGTTGGCTTTGGTCATGGCTTCCATGAAGCCGGGGTCTTCCTCTTTAATGGCGTTGATGGAGGATGCGTTGAAATCGACATTGATTAAGGCCGGATATTTACGCAGGGTTTCATCCAGGATGAACTGGTTGTTCAGGTACCACGCTTCGGAGAAGGAGCTTTTATCATGGTTGTTGAAAATCAGGGACAGGGTGCCCCAGCCGCCTTTGCCGTACCAGGAAGGAACTGTGTAGCCGACGAGCTGGTTGCAGCCGTACCCGCTCAGAGCCGTGACGGCCATTGAGTTGCGAGTCTTTTTAGTATCGCCGAAGAGGCAGTTGCCGGCTGCAATCCATACCTTGGGTGTGGCATCATGGGCGAGAACGGGCGGTTTTTGCTGCTGGATGTAAGAGGCGAGCTCTTCTTCCTTGCCGTCGAAAAGGACTCCTTTGAGGAAAGAGGCATATTCTTTCTTCTGGTTGATGCCCATCAGGTGGAATTTATTGTCGTAGGAAACGATCAATCCCTTTCCGAAGGGCATTTCCAGATTGTACTGGGTGGCGTGGGAGGAGGTGACGACGAGTTCCGGATGGGACTTTTCCCAGAATTCGGCGAACTTGGGAACGACTCCCTTGTCGCTTTCCGGAAAGGGTTGTACTTTTGCTTCCTGGTGTCCGTGCTGTTCTACGAATTCGTAGGGACCCCAGTCGGTGATGCACATGCTGTCGGTGAAGCGGGAAGCATCGACATTGGTCGTACCTTGGGCACGAGTGATCGTCAGAGGTTCGCTTGCTTTGGCGATACGCATGGCATCGTCCGGGGTAAAGCCGGTAATGATGCCCCAAATGCAGTCGCCGTAGGGATCGTCGTCAATTTTGCGGGTAAGGCGGTGAAGTTTGTTGACGAGGTTGCGGTCGATTTGTTCGGGAGGGGCGACGAGAGCCATGTAACGGACCTCTTCTTTCTTCAAGGCTGGCAGGGCTGAGTCAGGCGTTCCTTTATAGGTGAGGATTTTGGCATTGTGTTTGGCCTTCAGGGCTTCGGCGACAGCCATCCATTCTGGCATCGCCTTCGTCTCTTCGGAGACGAGGACGATGTACGGGGAATTATTTCCTGTTTTTTTTACCACTTGTTTTGCCGGGCGAGCCAGGACAGAAATGGCTGCGGACGGAGCTACGGCTTGATCACTTTTTTTTTTCTCGCCGTCTCCGGTTTTGGCAGGTTCCTGAATGTCAGGGATGATGTTGATGGAGATTTCGCGGCCGGGTTTGAAGATTTCCTTGGCGAGTTTGTTCATATCATCCACCGTGATGGCCTTGTACCCCTTGAGGGCGTCTACGGCGCGGTCGACGCTTTCCGGTTTGGACTGGGACTTGGAAATGGCAGACAGCCAGAACCCATTGTCGCGCAAGGCACGTTCCACTCGGTTGATTAGAGGCTTCAAGGCTCGGCTGAATTCGTCTTCAGTGATAGTTCCCTTGGCGAGATCTCCGGTAATTTCCATGACGGCCTTGGCCACTTTATCCTTATTGGCAAGGACGCCGGGGGCGACGGACATCATGTACCCGTTGTCCGGATAGGTGAGACTGGCTTCATCAAGGACGAAGGGTGAATAGGCTTCTCCCATTTTTTCACGAATACCTTTGAAGAGGCGTTCCCGCAGGATGTCCTTCATCAACTTCAATTCACGTGCTTTCTGGGCATCCTTGCCGTCGCTCGTCGGCCAGACGGTGCAGACGAGAGTCCGGTCAATTGAACTTGGATAGGAGATGTCCTTGGCACTGCCGGAATCTGCAAAGGAGACTTTGAGGGAATCCTGGTTCAGAGCTGCGGGGGCATCCTGCCTTTTTGGAAGAGCTCCGATGGTGCGTTCCAGAATGGGGATGACGTCATCTGGCTTGAAATCTCCGACGAGCGATACCTCCATATAGTTGTTTTTCAGGGCGGGATCAATCCAGTTTTTGACGTCTGCGGTTGTCAGTTTTTCCAATTCCCGGCGTTCCGGGAAATGGAATTTGCCGTTATTGTTATAGAGGAATTCCATGCCTTCTTTCTGGAGGAGGCCTTCGGGCTTTTTGCCCAGCATGTCATAGAGCAGGGGGATAGATCGGCGGAAGGTGATTTCGGCTTCCGGACGGTACCCGGAGTGCATGAGTTGAGCGGCAATGAGCTTTAGTTCCAGCTCAAGATCCTTGGGAGTTGTTTCTCCGCTGACGTTGAATCGTTCATCGCTGATGGAGAAACCGGATTTCACGGCATGGCCGGCCATGAGTCGTGCCAGGTCATCAATGGAGTGAGCTTCCAGACCTCCGTTATTGACGATGACGGGGGCAAGGATGGAGAGAGCTTCGCTTCCCTTGGGCATGGTGACGGAACCGCCGTCGATTTCAGCCTGGACGCGGATAATGTCCTTGTCGAATTCCGTGGGTTTGAGGTTGACCCGGATGCCGTTGGAAAGAACGATCTGGCGGGCTCCCGTCCTGGGGTCTTCCTTGCTGGATACGACTTTACCGGGTTCTCCGATATGGTCGTAGGCAAAGGGGGTACGGGCTTCTTCCGCCCGGGCTTCTACCGGGACGGACGAGGAGGCTTCAAAGGCCTTGACGATGTCCTTGTCTCCATTCGGGTTGGCTTCCTTGCCGGAGACCGTGATCTTGATGTTTTTCAAGTCGAGGATCTTTTGGAGGGCTTTCTGGCAGTTTTCCGGTGTGATAGCCTTGTCTGCAATGGCCTTTTGGAGGACTCGCATGTCTTCGCGGGGATCGGTGAAAACTTCCTGCTGGGCGATGCTTTGAGCAATGCTGCCACTCAGGTCTGCCGATTTGTTTGTTTCCCAGGATTGAACGGCGACTTGGGCGTCGTTGACCATATCCTTGATGATATCTTCAACTTCATTCTTAGAGAAGCCGTACTGCTGGGCGCGGCGGAGTTCCTGTTCGAGGACGGAAAGGGTTTGTCCCCATTTGTCGGGCGTTGTGTTGGCTGTCAATGTGGAGAGATCCGCAAGCTGGAACATGGTGTCCTTGCCCATGCCGGCTTTGATGAAGGGGCAGTCTTCTTTCTTCGTCAGTTCGGCAAGGCGGCGGTTAAGCATGGCCATGGCGGCGTTATCCGTGAGATCCTTGATACGTTTTTCGACCGTATCCGCTTCCGTTGCATGTGCCTTGGCGTTTACGAGGGAGACTTCCGTACCGGAAGCGTCCTTGTTGGAAATCCATTTAGCGGCGACACCCTTGTAGGGTTTGATGCGTCCCCAGTCTCCCTTGGCGGGACCTTCCGGAGTTTTTGTCATGGAAGAGAAGTATTTTTCCACCCACTCCTTGCCTTGTTCGGGAGTGATGTCTCCGACGATGACAAGCTGCATGTTATCCGGAGTGTAGTGGGTCTTGTAGTAGTCAAGGAAGAGAGAGCGAGGTCCCTTGTTGATGAAATCCAGCGTGCCGATCGGCATGCGTTCTGCAACAATGGTACCGTCGAGGAGGAATCCGAGGGCTTCCTGCATCATGCGCTGCTGGGCGGAGTCGCGGACGCGGTATTCGCTGGTAATGATGCCGCGCTCGGAGTTGATGGCGCTTTCGTCCAGATGGGCTCCGTCGGCGAAGTCGCGCAGAATGGTGAAGGCGAGATCGACCGTGTCGGGCTTGAGGCTGGGCAATTCCAGCATGTAAACTGTTTCGTCGAAGGATGTGTAGGCATTGGCATCGCCTCCCAGACCGAGTCCGTGGCGCTGCATGACTTCCATGATTTCCCCGCGTTTGAAGTGGTTGCTTCCGTTGAACACCATGTGTTCCAGGAAGTGGGAGATCCCCCGGTTTTCTTCGACTTCATTCAGGGATCCCGTGTTGACGCGGAGCTTGAGACTCATGCGACCCTTGGGCTCCAGATTGGGTCGGATGAAATATTCCAATCCGTTCGGCAGGACGCCGGAGACGATTCTGGGATCCTGTTGGAGGGTATTGGTTTCGTTTGCCTGCTTGAGTGCCGTTGCTTCCGTGGCGGAAGCATCTGCATGTTGTTCATCGGCGTGGAGTGCTCCCGTGCTAACGAGGGATACGGCCGCCACAAGGATTGGAGTTACAGGAAGGTATCTCATGAGTTATTGTCCGTAACCTAACGACTCCCGGCTTGGCAAGTCAAGGAGGCAGACTGCAATCGGGAGAAAAGTAGGACATCGAATGTGTCAATTTTTGGAAGGAATGGACTAAAATGCAAAATATATATTGCAAAATGGAATATTTATATTACATTGTCAGAGTATGAAAAAAGTAACGGCTACAGACGAACGTCTTGTCAAATTGTCTCATCAGCTGTTGGCAAGGTGGTATCCTTTGATGCTCGCGATGATCATTCTCGGCGGAGTCGTCAAATTCCTGTTCATTTCCCGTGAGGTAAACATTTACTATTTGGAATTGGTATCCCTGTTGTCGGTTGTGTACCTTTTGGTGCACTATGTGAGGAACAGAGCTGTTTTTACGGAAAAGTCCGACGAGTGTATGGTACAGTTGCGGCAGACGTATCTCAGCAGGGCGTTTATGTTTTGTTTCTGGGTCTATGTATTAGGGAATCTTTACTATTTATTCCTCCATGATACAGCGGTCCAGCTGGTCAATCTGCTCGTCTGGTTCATACCATGTTCGATCTTGACCCTTCTTCTGGTCAAGAAGGGATTACTGTTGATGTCTCCCGATCGGAAGCTTGTTGCCCGTTCAGGGAAAGACAGGTTTAGGGAATTAAAGAAGAGAGCGGTTGTTTTTTCGGTCGTAATGACCTGCTTCATGCTATGGGGAATGCCGTATTGCCTGGGTGTACCTTTCGAGTGGGGCTGGAATGCGTATTGCAGGATGGCTTTGGGAGTGGTGTGTGGCATAGGTTGGTATTATGGGATGAAATTCTCTATTCTTCAGGCGGAGAAAAGAGCCGAACAGGCATTGGAGAACAAAGATGACGAAGGAAAATAAATCCGTCCATCCATCGCGGGGTCTGCGACTGAAGCTGGCCAGAGTCGCCCGGGGGATGTCTCAGGAAGAACTGGCCGCGGCAGTCGGCGTCGTTCGGCAGACGATTGGGTTGATTGAGCTGGACAAATACAATCCGACGCTGAATCTTTGCCTTTCTATCTGTCATGTCTTGGGCAAGACGCTGGACGAGTTGTTCTGGGACGAGGAATAATTCCCTTTCCAGGATCCCCGAAAATGTGGTACCCGTTGCCGGCTTGGGATTGCTGTGGTGCTTTACTCCAAACATTTCCCCTTGATGGAGGCATGTAACGAAACAGCCCGCCCCGAATGATCGGAAGCGGGCTGTCTGCTTGAGGGGATATGTTGGAACTGGTTCAGGCCAGCCCGTGGTATTCTTGGAGGGTTTGTACGTCCGCGCTTTTGTTGCGGATGCCGTCCATGGCTCCGACGCATGCCTTGGCTGATGCCATATTCGTGCAGTAGGACGTCTTGGTGGAGACGGCCGAAGCGCGGATGAGGACGTCGTCCTTACGGGCGTCATGATTGCCGGGCGTGTTGATGATGAAGGCGATTTCGCCATTCTTGATCTTGTCTACAATATTCGGGCGTTTGCCTTCGTTGACTTTGTAGGCGCGTTCGCACTCGATGTCGTGCTGGAGGAGGTGGATCATTGTGCCGCGCGTGGCGCAGAGCTCGAAGCCGAGCTTCACAAGCGTCCGGGCCAGGGGGACGACGCTTTCTTTATCCCGGTCACTGACGGAAATGAATACCATGCCTTTTTCCGGAAGGGGATTGAAGGCGCTGATCTGCGACTTGGCGAAAGCAATGTCGGGATCCGGGTCGATGCCCATGACTTCGCCGGTGGAGTGCATTTCCGGGCCGAGGACGACGTCGATGCCGGGGAAGCGGTTCCACGGGAAGACGGCTTCCTTGATGGAGTAATAGTCCGGGATGATTTCCTTCGTGAACCCGAGTTCGGCGAGAGTCTTGCCGGCCATGACCTTGGCTGCCAGTTTGGCGAGGGGTTTTCCAATCGTTTTGGAGGCGAAAGGAACCGTGCGGGAAGCACGGGGATTGACTTCGATGATGTAAAGCTGTTCTTCCTTGACGGCAAACTGGATGTTCATCAGGCCCTTCACTTCCAGTTCACGTGCAAGTTCCTTCGCGGCGCGCATGATTTCCTTGTGCATGCGCATGGAGATACCGGCTGCTGGGATCATGCAGGCGGAGTCTCCCGAGTGGATTCCGGCAGGTTCGACGTGTTGCATGATAGCCCCGACGACGGAGATTTGGCCGTCGGAGATAACGTCGACGTCGATTTCCACGGCATTTTCGAGGAAGCGGTCCACAAGGATGGGGCGTTCCGGAGAGGCGTCGACGGCTTCCCGCATGTAACGGGTCAATTCTTCGTCGTCATAGACGATCATCATGGCTCGTCCGCCAAGGACGAAAGAGGGGCGGACTAGGACGGGATAACCGATGCGGTTGGCAACGTCCAGGGCCTCCTCGGGAGAGGTGGCCGTCCCGGCATCAGCCTGCTTGAGACCGAGCTTGTCCAGCAGAGCTGAGAAGTATTTGCGGTCTTCTGCCAGCTCGATGGACTTCGGGCTGGTTCCGATAATAGGCACGCCGTGGCGTTCCAGTTCAGCGGCGAGGTTCAGGGGGGTCTGTCCGCCGAATTGGACGATGACGCCATCGGGTTTTTCCTGGTCGCAGATGTTGAGGACGTCTTCCAGAGTCAGGGGCTCGAAGTAGAGCTTGTCGGACGTATCGTAGTCGGTGGAGACGGTTTCGGGATTGGAGTTGACCATGATGGTCTCGTAGCCGAGTTCCTTCAGGGCGAAGGAGGCATGGACGCAGCAGTAGTCGAACTCAATACCCTGGCCGATACGGTTGGGACCGCCGCCGAGGATCATGATTTTCTTCTTGTCGGACGGGCGGGCTTCGTTTTCATCTCCATAGCAAGAATAGTAGTACGGAGTGTAGGCTTCGAATTCGGCAGCGCAGGTGTCGACGAGGCGGTAAGTCGGGACAATGCCGCGCTTCTTGCGTTCGTCGCGGACGCTGTCTTCCGATTCTCCGCGGGCCAGGGCGATCTGGCGGTCGGAGAATCCGAGTTTCTTCGCTTTTTCGAGGGGGATGTCGGAGAGGCGTTCGCCGGAGATGGCCAAATCTTCGAGCTGGGCGAGGAACCAGGGATCGATTTGGGTGATGTCGTGGATTTCTTCGGCGGTGAATCCGTGGGCAAAAGCCGTCTGGAGCCAGAAGATGCGTTCGGCGTTCGGAACTGCCAGCTTGCGGGATATTTCGTCGGTGGAGGGATTTTTCGGCATTTTGCTGTCGAAACCGAATCCCCAGCGTCCGGTTTCCAGCGAACGGAGCGCCTTCTGGAGGGATTCCTTGAAGGTGCGGCCAATGGCCATGGCTTCGCCGACGGACTTCATGGAGGTGGTCAGAGTCGGGTCGGCATCCTTGAATTTCTCGAAGGTAAAGCGCGGGACTTTGGTCACGACATAGTCGATGGAGGGTTCAAATGAGGCAGGGGTTTCCCGGGTGATGTCGTTGCGCAATTCGTCGAGGGTATAGCCGACGGCGAGTTTGGCGGCGAATTTGGCAATCGGGAAGCCGGTGGCTTTCGAGGCAAGAGCCGATGAGCGGGACACGCGCGGGTTCATTTCGATGACGATCATGCGGCCCGTTTTGGGATCGGTGGCGAATTGGATGTTGGATCCTCCCGTTTCGACACCGATTTCGCGGATGACGGCGAAAGAGGCGTCGCGCATGACTTGGTACTCGCGGTCCGTGAGTGTCTGGATGGGAGCGACGGTGATGGAGTCGCCGGTATGGACGCCCATGGGGTCGAGGTTTTCAATAGAGCAGATAACGACGCAGTTGTCGGCACGGTCGCGCATGACTTCCATTTCGAATTCCTTCCATCCGAGCAGGGATTCCTCAATCAGGATTTCCGTTGTCGGTGAGAGATCAAGGCCCCGTGCCGCGATTTCTTCGAATTCCGTTTTGTTGTAAGCGATGCCGCCGCCTGTGCCGCCAAGGGTGAAGGCGGGGCGGATGATGAGCGGGAAGGTACCGATCTCAACGGCGATGTCGCGAGATTCCACCATGTTGTGAGCGACTCCGGACTTGGGAACGTCCAGACCTATTTTGATCATGGCTTCCTTGAATCTCAGGCGGTCTTCGCCCTTGTCGATAGCGTCGGCGTTGGCTCCGATCATGCGGACGCCCTCGCGTTCCAGGACTCCGCTCCTGTGGAGTTCCATGGCGCAGTTGAGGGCGGTTTGTCCGCCGAGGGTAGGAAGCAGGGCATCCGGTTTTTCCCGGAGGATCACCTTTTCCACAAACTCGGGGGTGATGGGTTCGATGTACGTTCTGGGGGCAAACTCCGGATCCGTCATGATGGTGGCGGGATTGGAGTTGATGAGGACTACCTCGTACCCCTCTTCTTTGAGGGCTTTACAGGCTTGCGTTCCCGAATAATCGAATTCGCAACCTTGGCCAATGACGATCGGACCTGAGCCGATCACGAGAATTTTGCGGATCGAGGTGTCTTTGGGCATTGAAGAACAAGTTTAAATCTGCAGGTGTATGGCAGAAAACTGGCCGCTTGGCAAGCCCCTCTGTAACAAATCGTGAATGCAAGAGATTCTTCCTAGCGGGAATATCCCCAGGCTGCCAGTTGGCGCATCAGGGCATCAATGGGGAGGCCGATGACATTATTGGCATCTCCTTCGATGGACTCGGCGATCATGTCTCCATGCTCTTGAAAGGCATAAGCCCCTGCTTTGTCAAGGACATGTACGAGTTCCAGATAGCGGTCGATAGTTGATGGAGAGAGCTTCCGGAATTTCACTTTTGTGATGACCGGCAAGTCAATGTGACCCAATGGAGAACGCAAGCAGACACCGGTGCAGACACAGTGAAATTTTCCGGACAGCATTGTAAGCATGCGGACGGCATCATTCCTGTCGCAGGGTTTGCCGAGAGGTTCGTTGCCGAGGAAGACGAGGGTATCGGCCCCGATGACGGTAGCATCGGGGAATTCGCGGGCGACGGCATCGGCTTTCAGGCCGGCGTTGTACAGGCAGAGACGTTCCGGTTCCATGGAAGAATCCTGGATTTCGTCGGACGGTCGGACGATGATCTCGAAATCGAGTCCGGTGGACGCCAAAAGGTCTTTACGCCTCGGGGATTGCGAGGCGAGGATGAGGCGTGGGAGAGGAGACATGCCGCTACTGATTAGTGCCCTTTGAAGTGGATGGGATTCTCGTTGCCCATGATGCGTTCCTTGGCTGTCTCGGAGACATTGTGGACGGCACGAATGACATTGCGGGGCATTTTCCCGATGCGGTCCATACATGCTTCCCGCATGTCGGGTGAATCGAATTCCAGACCGACGAGGGCACGTCCGACGCGTTCGCCGGAGTAGGCGTAGTTGAAATAGCAAACTGAGGCTATATCGACAATGCGCTCCATGAAATCCAGTAAGGCTCCGCAACGTTCGGGGAATTCGATTTTGACAAAGAGCGGGTTGTCGAAGAGTTCCGTCTGATAGTGGATAATGCGGAAATTGACGTCGTCGTCGGCACTGATGTCCTCGAACCCGATATCCTTGTCCTGAAGCCGTTTACGGATGAGGTCCAGGTCTTCGTCGGAGACGGACACTCCGAAAACGGGGTATTGGATATCCCCGGCGGTTTTGCCGTATTGCATGTCGACGAGGGTGGTCGATTCCGGCATGTTGCGGAGGTATTTGAGCAACTGGCCCTTCTTGGCGGCCATGGGGATGCGCAGGTAGTGGGTTTCGTAGTTGCCGATGCCGGCCTGGCGGGCGATTTGTGCCAGGTGGGTGAAATCCATATTGGCGCCGGAAATGATGACGAGGCTTTTTTCATCGGGTCGAACCAGGCCTTCGTCCCATTGCTTGAGGAATCCGGCCAGTCCCATGGCTCCGGAGGGTTCGGGGACGACGCGGTTGGCCTCCCACATGGCACGGATGGAGTGGCAGACTTCGTTGTTGGTGACGGTGACGTATTCGTCGACGAGCTCTTTGCAGATTTCAAAAGTTTCTTCACCGGGGATGCGGACGGCAGTGCCGTCGCAGAAGACATCCACGTAGGACAGAGTCGTACGTCCTCCTTGTTCGACGGAAGCTTTCATGGATGCCTGGTCGATACCTTCTACGGCAATGATTTTGATGTCCGGCCAGAATTTTTTCAGCCCGCAGGCTACGGCTGCGGCAAGACCGCCGCCTCCGATTTGGACGTAGGCGCGGTCAAATGGACCGTGGCCGCTCATGACGACTTCGTCGGCCAGCGTTCCCTGGCCCCCCATGGTTTTAATGTCGTCGTAGGGGTGGATGAATGAACAACCGTGTTTTTCGGCGTACTGGTGGGCGGCACTGGCGGTTTCATCGTAGCTGTCGCCGTGCAGGACGATTTCGACATGGTCGCCGCCGTGGCGTTTGACTTCCACCTGTTTAACTTCCGGGGTAGAGCGGGGCATGTAGATGCGCGCCTTGCAGTTGAGTACGCGTGCCGCAAGCGCTACACCCTGGGCATGATTTCCGGCAGAGGCGGCGACGACACCCTTGGCGAGTTTGTCCGCAGGCAGGGATGCCATGCAATTGTAGGCGCCTCTCCATTTGTAGGCCTTAATGGGGCCGAGATCCTCGCGCTTGACATAGACGGGGGCGTCGATTCCTCTCAGATTCAGTTTCTGGAGGGGGGTGGGCTTACCGACGGCGTACACGCGTTGGCGGGCCTGGAGGATTTCTTCGAAAAGGCGATCGTTGAGTTCGCTCATGGCGGATGGTTGGAAATGTTCTGCAAGAGTCTACATCAAAGAAACGGAGACGTGAACCATTAATTTTCGCTACAGTCTCCGAAAAGGATTGAATCATACCTCTATTTTGGTTCTCCTGTCGCCATGAGCGCTTCCAAACGAGGAGGATTAAGCTGGATGATATGGGTAGGTGTTCTTGTGACGACGATGTGTTTCCAAGCATGCAATGACTCTGCGAAGGCCCGTGACGTACAGGCCAAAGCCCGGACGTCGCCGAAGATGTCCGAATATCTGGCACCGGGTAATATGCATGTGGGCAGTCCGGTTTTTCTCCGAGCAATCAAGGAGGATAAGATTCTGGAACTGTGGGTACAGCCGAAGGGCTCCGGCTCGTTTGTTCTGGTGAAGCGTTATCCGGTGGCTGCCATGTCCGGCAATCTGGGACCGAAGGAAAAGGAGGGGGACAACCAGGTGCCGGAAGGTTTTTACGAGGTTGTTCCCGCTGCCCTCAATCCGAATAGCAAGTACCATCTTTCCTTCAATATCGGCTATCCGAACGAGTATGACCGTTCTCTGGGACGCACCGGTTCCTACATCATGGTACACGGCAGCGACGTATCGGCGGGATGTATCGCCATCACGGATGAAGGTATTGAGGAAGTGTATACGATGGTGGCGGAAGCCTTGAAGGAAGGGCAGAAGACAGTGCCTATCCAGATTTATCCTTTTGTTCCGACCCCGGCCAGGCTGTGGCAGGAACGTAAATCTCCTTATTTCCCGTTCTGGAAAGTGCTGGAGAAGACATGGGAATGGACGGAGTTGAATAAAATGCCGGCTCCGATTGTCTTTGAAAACAACCAGCTTGTGATGAAAATCCCTGCTCCTCTCCAGACTCCTCCTCCTGCCCCGGAAAAAGAGCTGACACAGTCCTAGTTGACGCAGTCCCGGAAATTTGTTGTTTCTCGTTGAGATTTCCTTCGGAAAGTGGTAGGAACTCAAGAATGAAGGAAGAGCTGTTTCCGCATTCGTTGCGTTCATCGCTGTTAAAGGATTTTACATCGGACGATTTGGATGTCCTGTTGGAATATGGACGGGAGAGTGTTTATGTCCCGGGCGACTTTTTGTTTTATGAAAAGATGCCGCCTTCGCGCCTGTACGTCCTGTTAACGGGGAGCGTCCGTTTGGCCCGTGGTATCGGGGATGAGCTGAATCCCCTGCTGGATGTCGGACCCGGTTCCCTGCTCGGGGAGAGAATGCTCTATGACAAGGGCAGCCCCCATTCGTTAACGGGAGAAGTGATGGAGCGCTCCGTGTGCCTTGAGTGGAACCATGACGACCTTGACCGGTTGGGCAGGGCTCATCCCGAACTGTTGGAGCGTCTGCGGACGACAATAGCCGGAAGCGTATCGCTGCGTCCGGTTCTTGGTGCTCCTGCCGGGAATAAACCGGGGGATGTTTTCCGGGTGGAGAAGGATCTCCTCGGTGAGCGCAAAGTGCCTGCTTCCGCTTTGTACGGCATCCAGACGATGCGCGGCGTGGAAAATTTCCCGATTACGGATATTCCTCTGAGTTCCTATCCGAACCTGATTCGCGGGCTGGCTTTGGTGAAGAAGGCGTGCGCCCTGACGAATGCCGATCTCGGCCTGCTGGACAAGGAACGCAGCCGAGCCATTGTCCAGGCTTGCGATGAATTGCTGGACGGCAGGTTCTATGATCATTTCGTGGTAGATATGATGCAGGGGGGCGCCGGCACGTCATGCAACATGAATGCCAATGAAGTGATCGCTAACAGGGCGTTGGAACTTTGCGGACGGGAGCGCGGCGACTATGCTTTCATCCACCCCAACAATCATGTTAACCTGAGCCAGAGTACGAATGACGTGTACCCGACGGCATTCCGGCTGGGGCTGCGGTTTGCCCTGAAACGCCTTCTGCTGGCTGTAGACAAACTGGCGGGCTCTTTTGAGGCGAAGGGGGCGGAGTTTGCCGATGTGATCAAAATGGGGAGGACCCAGTTGCAGGATGCCGTTCCGATGACGCTGGGACAAGAGTTTTCGGCGTTTGCCTGTACGCTGCGCGAAGACATCCAGCGGTTGGAGGAAGCGGAGAATTTGCTCAAGGAAGTGAACATGGGGGCGACGGCTATCGGTTCCGGTATCAGTACAGTGCCCGGTTACCGCGAACGCGTCCGGGAACGGTTGCAGGAGGTTTCCGGGCTGGAGATTGTGACGGCCAGCAATCTGTTTGAAGCGACGCAGGATACGGGGGCTCTTGTCCAACTATCCGGGGTTTTGAAGAGGACATCCACCAAGCTTAGCAAGATTTGCAACGATTTGCGCCTGCTTTCTTCCGGCCCACGTGCCGGACTCGGGGAAATCAATCTGCCTCCTCTTCAGCCGGGCAGCAGCATTATGCCCGGGAAGGTGAATCCCGTCGTGCCGGAGGTCGTCAACCAAGTGGCTTTCGAGGTGATCGGTAATGATGTAACCATTACGATCGCCGCTGAGGCCGGACAGTTGCAACTCAATGTAATGGAGCCGGTTATTGTCTGGTCTCTCTTCAAGAGCATCAATCACTTGAGGCAGGCTTGCATTGTTCTCAAGGAACGGACGGTGGATGGAATTACCGCTAACCGCGATGTGTGCCGCAGCTATGTGGACCGCAGTATTGGCATTGTGACGGCTCTTTTACCCGTCATTGGTTATGCCCAGGCGACGGAGCTGGCGAAGGAAGCCCTGCATTCTACCAAGAGTGTTCGTGAAATCGTGCTGGAGAAAGGTATTTTGACGGAAGAAGAGGTGGATCGCTACCTGGATCCGCGCAACATGTTTTCCTGATTGCAACCGAATGGAGTGATCCGATGAAACGTAATATTGTCTCCTTGCTGGCCTTTCTGCTTCTCGCCTGTTCCTGTTTAGCGTCCGAAGGGCGGGAAGACGGATTGTCCCAAGTGAAGAATATGATGCCTTTGCTGGGGCATCGCAACTGGGTTGTGGTGACGGATGCCGCTTATCCTCTCCAGAGCAATCCCGGCATTAAGACGATCGTGGTCGACGGGGAACAGCCTGCCGTTGTCAAAGCGGTTCTGGACATGCTGGCCGTGCAGAAACACGTCCGCCCCCTTGTGTATACGGATACCGAGCTCGATTTTGTCCGTGAAGAAGATGCTCCCGGAATTAATGCCTATCGTGAAGGATTGCGAAAAATGCTTTCCGGCGTCCGTCCGGTTTCCCTGCCGCATGAAGACATCATTGCCCAATTGGATGAGGCGGCGTCCGTCTTCAATGTCGTCATTATCAAGACCCAAGGGTTACTGCCTTATACCTCTGTGTTTTTCAAACTGGATTGCGCCTATTGGACGGAAAAGGGAGAAAAACGCCTGCGTGATGAAATAAAAGAGCATTCCACTCCGTAATCATATTGTAATTATCACGTGAACTATGATTGTCCCGGCCATTTTAACCAGAAAAAAACTGTTTGTTCATGCCATTGCCGTATGGGGGACGGTTGTCGTCCAGGCTGCCGGCGTTTATCCGAATGAAGCCGTTGTTCCGGTTGACAAGAAGCTTTCTCCGGAATGGGTGGCTTCCCTGACGGATCGCGGACAGTTGACAACCGTGAGTTCCGGTCCGGGGCTTTCCCATGTCGGCATGCCGGTGGGAGGCCTGTTTTGCGGGACTGTCTATTTGGGTGGAGATGGCAAGCTGTGGCTTTGGGATGTATTCAATGACAACCGGCAGGGAGTCATGCCTCGGTCATTGGTCTGGAACGGCGCCAGGATACGGTCCCGCGATGGAGCCAGCTATGTGCATCCTGATTCGGCCCAGCCTTCTCCGTTCAGGAAAGGGTTTCCGGAGGAATCGCAAAAGATCGCCAAGTCCGGAGACGATGAATTCTCCGGTCAGGAACAAATGGAGCAGGGATTTGCCATCAAGGTGGGCGACCATGTCCGGACTATGGACAGGAACGGATGGAACAGAGTGGTTTTCACGGGGACATATCCCATTGGTACGGTTGATTATTCGGATCAGAATTTCCCCGTGTCCGTCCGTTTGGAAGCCTTTTCTCCTTTCATCCCCTTGAATACGGACGATTCTTCCCTTCCATGTACCGTGATGAGTTTTACGATTTGGAATTGTACGGATAGCACTGTGAACGGGACGATTGGCGGATGGCTTAAAAACGCTGTCTGCTGCAATAGCGGCACCGGTCTTGGCATGCGGGTGAACAAGGCGGATCCGAATGGGGGGATGCCTCACGTGCTGATGACGGCGGAAGAGGGGGAATGGGTAGCGGTTCCCGGCAGGGAAGATGTGAGCTTTGAAGATTTCGAGCGGGAGGATTATGCCGGCTGGAAGGTCGAAGGTACGGCTTTTGACAAAACTCCACTGGATAATGCCCGTATCCCCCCGTATATGGGAGACATCGGGATGCACGGTTCGAGGGCTGCCGTTTCTCACAATGTCCGAACGGGAGGAGACGTTATGGCGGGAGACTCCCATACGGGTAGCCTGCTGAGCCCGGAATTCACGATTGACCGGGAATTTATCAGATTTTCAATTGCTGGAGGCCGGAAACCCGGCCGAGAGAAAGAAGGAGGGACGGGAATCGAATTGCTGGTTGACGGCAAAGCCGTATGCTCTGCAACGGGGCATAATTCCAACCGTTTGCGCCCCGATGCTTTTCCCGTGAAGGATTACATCGGGAAGAAAGCCCGTTTGCGAATTTATGATGGGGCACAGGGAAGCTGGGGCAATATCATTGTGGATCATATCGTTTTTTCCGATTCTCCGGCTCCTCCTGCCCGTCCCTTGAAAGAAGAAGCGGATTTCGGTTCGTTCTGTTTTGCTTTGGCGAGTCCCGGGAAAGGTACTCGTGCTATGACCAGTCTTCCTGCGAGAAATACGGAGCAAGCTCTGTTCGGGATGGATGGTTCGCAGCCATCCGTGGGGAATGTCCGTTTCGACAAGGATAAGCCGTTGGGGGGATTGACCCGGGATTTTTCCATTCCTGCCGGGGAATCCGTGCAGGTTGACTTTATCCTGGCCTGGTATTTCCCCAATATCTATCTGAATACGATGGGTGATACGGGACGTCCCGATACCGATGGCAAGAAGGGACGGCGGCACTATGCCGCGCGTTTCTCCAATGCGAACGATGTGGCATCCTATGTGGCTGATCATTGGAAGAGCCTGGTTGGCGGGACGAAGCTTTGGAGGGATACGTGGTATGATTCCTCTCTGCCGTTCTGGTTCCTTGACAGGACTTTTGCCAATACGTCGACGTTGGCGACTACGACCAGTCACCGCTTGACGAATGGACGGTTTTATGCCTGGGAGGGAGTAGGCGCTTGTGAAGGTACATGTACTCACGTCTGGCAGTACGCCCAGGCTCCCGCCCGTCTGTTCCCGGACATCGAACGCGTGACGCGCGACCGGGTGGATCTGGGTATAGGATTCCATCCCGAGACGGGGGGGATCGGCATGCGGGCCGAGCATAACCGGCAACCTGCCATTGACGGACAATGCGGACGGATTATGGGGATTTGGAGGGAACACACGATGAGCGCTGACGATTCCTTCCTCAACAAGGTTTGGCCTCGTGCGAAAAAGGCTGTCCAGTATGTCTTGGATCATGACCGCGATGGGGACGGGATTCTTGACGGGGCTCAGGAAAATACGTTGGATGCCGCTTGGTATGGCGAAATCGCCTGGACGAGTATTGAAGCTCTTGGGGCGTTCAAGGCTGGCGAGGAAATGGCTCTTGCCGTGGGAGACGGAGAGTTTGCCAAGCTGTGCCGGGATCGCCGGGAGAAAGGCCGCAAAGCTGTAGAGGCGCGTCTCTTCAATGGGAAATGGTTCATCCAGAAGAAGGATGAAGCTCATCCGAACGTGTTTGGCACATATAATGGGAGTTTCATCGACCAGTTGTTCGGACAAAGCATGGCTTATCAGTGCGGATTGGGCGAACTCATTTCCCCCGACAGGCAGAAAAAGGCTCTCCGATCCATCTGGGACAATAATTTTTCACCCGATCTGACGGAGTATCTCAAACATGTCCGGCCTTTGGGACGTCCCTATTACGTTGAAGGGGAGGGGGGGACTCTGATGTGTACGAATGCCTTGAATGAATCCGATCCGTATAAGGGCAGCAGCTGGACTCACGGCTATCTCAACGAGTGCATGTCCGGATTCGAGCATCAACTTGCCTCTCACATGATGCGCGCGGGCATGGTGAAGGAGGCATTGGCTGTAACGCGGGCCATCCATGACCGTTATTCTGCGGAGAAGCGCAATCCTTACAACGAGATTGAGTGTTCCGACCATTATGCCCGTGCCATGGCCAGTTACGGAACGTTCCTGAGCGCTTGCGGATATGATTACAATGGGCCGGAGGGAAAACTCGGGTTTAATCCCAGAATGTCCCCTGAGAATTTCAAGGCCGCTTTCACGACGGCGGAAGGATGGGGAACCTACTCACAAGAGAAGCAGGGGAACGCCTGGATGGCCGGGGTTACTTTGAAGTATGGTCAATTAACTCTCAGGGAATTAAAGCTTGCCTTCCCCTTGAAGAAGGTCCGGGTGACCGTGGATGGGAAGCCGGCACCTGATTTCAAAGTTGAGAAAGGCGTGCTTGTCTGGGGAACTCCCCTGACGTTGAAGGCCGAACAAACTCTGACAGTGCAAACCGGGGCATGACCTGCCCCGGTTTTCCGCCGGGAACCGGTTACAGGGATAACTTCTTGCGCAAGGCTCTCTTGCAAAGATCAGACTAGGATGTCTTGCCCGTCTTCTTTCAGTTTTTTGAGGCGGAGCTGACCGCAGGCGGCATCGATGTCATGTCCTTTTTCATAACGGAGGGTGACAGGAATACCTGCTTGTTTCAGACGGTCGCGGAAGCGTTCGCAATGGGATAGCGGAGGACGTTGCCAGTCAAGGCCTTCGACGGTATTGTAGGGGATGAGGTTTACTTTGGCGTTAAGGCGCTGGGCGAGCGAGGCGAGATGTCCGGCTGCTTCCAGACTGTCGTTGACGCCTTGGATCAGGATGTATTCCATCGTAATCATCTGCTTCCGGGCACTGGCCCAGGCAGCCAGAGCGGGTACGAGTTCTCTCAAGGGCCACTTCTTGTTAACCGGCATGATCTGGTTACGGACATCGTCCGTGGCTCCGTGGAGGGATATGGCCAGGCGTATCTGCCTGGGATAGGAGGCGAGGCGTACGATGTTGGGGGCATAGCCGGAGGTGGAAACGGTGATGTGGCGACCTCCGATATTGAGCCCCCAAGGAGCGGTGATAATGTCCAGAGCCGTGACGAGATTGTCGAAATTGGCGAGAGGTTCTCCCATGCCCATGAAAACGAGGTTGTCGATGCGTTCCCCGGTGATGCGTTCTGCCGCAAGGATTTGTCCGACGATTTCCCCGGCGTTCAGGTTGCGGGAGAAGCCCAGCAGCCCGGATGCGCAGAATTTGCACCCGAAAGCACAGCCGACCTGCGATGAAACGCAGAGGGTGAGGCGTTCCGATTGCCCTCCGTCGCCTCCGGTAGCAGCGGGGATAATGACGGATTCAACGCATTGTCCGTCGTCCAGCCGTGAGAGAAATTTCCGGGTTTTTCCGGGTTTTCCTTGAATCTGGACGGTTTCCATGGCCGGCCATGAGAAGTTGGCTCCCAGAAGGTTTTTCAAGGTAGCGGGGAGGTTGGTCATCCTCTCGAATGATTCGACTCTCTTGTCCCATATCCAGCCGAGAATTTGTTTGGCGCGGAAGGCCGGCAATCCGTGAGCGGCGAGGAATTGCGTGAGGGACGTTTCAGTCTGTCCGGTGATGGGTGCTGGCTGGGTCATGACTGGGGCGGGACAGTAGCAATGAGGAGGCGTGCCGGTCCTATGGCGACAGGAGCTTCTCCATGAGCGGGAAAAATCAGGAAGTCTCCGGGACGGGCGGGGAGATCGTTGCCGTAATCCAATTCTCCAGAGATGACGACGAGGACGGCGAATTGAGAGGCCGGAATGTTTAATGGGACGGTTCCGTTCGTCAGATGTTCTTCGACGATGCGGAAACAGGATTCGTCGACCAGCACGCCGGGAGCTGCCGGGCGGGGAGAACAGACGGGATTACCCGCTTCACGGATGGCATCCAGGGATTGCTCCAAGTGAAGTTCACGGGCATGGCCGGAGGCATCCACCCGGCCCCAATCGTAAAGGCGATAAGTGGTGTCGCTGTTCTGCTGGATTTCGTAAATGACGTGGCCGGCTCCGATGCCGTGGACAAGGCCGGAGGGGATGAAGACGCTGTCTCCATCGTTCAGAGAGTAGGCTCCCATCATGTCCGCCAGACGGTTGGTTCGGATGGCTCCCTTGATTTCGGATTCGGTAAAATCCCGTTTCAGACCCATATAGATGGTGGCTCCGGGGGAGTGCGAAGCAATGTACCAGATTTCGTTTTTAACTTCTCCGTTCCAGCGGGCTGCCGTCTGTGCAGGGGGGTGGATTTGGAGGGAAAGGTTGTCGTGGACATCCAGTATCTTGCAGAGCAGAGGAAAACGGTCCAGGGACTCATAGCCTTGACCGAAAATTTCTTCACGGTAGGTGCTCCAGAGGCTATGGAGGGATTGCCCGGCATGGTCTCCGTCACTGACGATGCTATCCAGTTCGGGACGGTCGCATATTTCCCAGGATTCTCCGTATTGGACGCCGGGTTTGCCGGGGATGCCGAGGCGGAGCATGGGCAGGTCCTGGCCGCCCCAAATGCGTTCGGCTAATTGAGGCCGCAGTTTGAAGGATCGCATGGTCGTCGTGGAATTGTTACTCTGATTAGAGGAGCTGATCTACGAAGCGGTCTCTGTCGAATGCTTCGAAGTCTCCTGCTCCTTCCCCGGTACCGAGGTAGGCGGGGGCAATCTTCATTTCATCCAGAATGGCAAGAGCGACTCCTCCTTTGCCGGAACCGTCCATCTTCGTGACGATGACGGCGTCGAGCGGAGTTGCCTTGTGGAATTCCTTTGCCTGGGAGAGGGCGTTGGCTCCGGTTGTGGCATCGACGACGAGAAGGGTGGCGTGCGGGGCCGTTTCATCCTGTTTGGCGATTGTGCGGCGGATTTTAGTGAGTTCCTCCATCAGGTTGTGACGCGTGTGGAGGCGTCCTGCCGTGTCGCAGATGAGATACTGGAAACCTTCCCGGAGAGCCTTTTCATGGGCTTCATAGCAGACGGATGCCGGATCTTGGTTCGGGCGTCCCTTGTAAAGTGGCAGGGAGAGGCGGGTAGCCCAGTTTTCCAGCTGTTCGACGGCGGCAGCCCGGAATGTGTCGGCGGCAGCGAGCAGGACTCGCTTGCCCTGACCGGTCAGGAGATAGGCCAGTTTAGCGGCGGAAGTGGTTTTGCCCGTACCGTTGACGCCGACGACGAGGATGACGGTTGGTTTGCCGTCCGGAGCGGAGGGCAGGGGAGCCGGTTGCGACGGGAAGGCCTGCCGGATAGTCTCCCGGGTTTCGTTGACAATACTGTCCGCATCAATATCCCGGCGTTCCCGCATTTCATCGACGAGAGCCATGGCTCGCTTGATACCGATGTCAGAGGTGACAAGTTCGGCTTCCAGTTCATCCCAGTCGATTTTCGGGCTACGGGAGAATTTGTTGAGTAGTTTGGAGAAGAAGCCTGCCATGAGGGGAGAGCGGTGTGTGTGATGATAGAACAGTGATGGGAACGATCAGTTCCTGCAGGAAGTGGCGATACCGGTCAAGATGCCGTTGACAAAGCGCGGAGCTTCCGATGTGGAGTAGTCTTCCGCGAGGCGGATCGCTTCCTTGACGACAATCGGGGTGGCGAGGTCTTTACGGTATTTCAACTCGTAGGCGGCCAGGCGAAGGATAGAACGGTCGACCGGACTGATTCGTTCCGGGGAGAAGTTCTCCAGTTTGTCGGAAATAAGCTGGTCGAGATCTTCGATATTGGCGAGGACTTTACGGAGCAATTCTCCCGCGTCCGTGCGCAATTGGCACATTTCCTGGGATGTTTCAATAACGGGGGCGAATTCGGTAGCGTTTTTGTGGCCTTCCGGGTTTTCGAGACCACTGATTCTGGAACTGATGTCCTGAAGCTTGGATATGGAACTCTTCAGCGGATCCATGACGAAACGGAACTGGGGGTAGTCCTCCAGTTTGGCTATGAGAGACGGTCGAATTTGCAACAGGGTGGAATTGATGATTTGCAGGGAATTATAGGCAGCCTCCATGGCCCGTGTTTCGGCGGCGGGATCGGTCTTTTTCGCGGAGCGGAGAGAACGGACGGAAGCATCCAGGCTCTGTTCCCGTTTGATAAGATCTGTTAACATGTCGCGGAAGTCGGACAGGGCGGGATTGCCTTCGATGGCTTTCAACGTATTGTCGGCGCGGGTTTGGAACAGGCGGATTTTGTCCGGCAGATCGCGTGTGAGATGGGTGATGGCCTTGACCCGGGCTTTATCGAGGGCAGCCCGATCGGGTTCGAGGATGATGTCCCAGATGGCTTCGATATCGGCGTCTGTGATGGATTGCAGGGAGTCCAGAGTAAGTCCGTACAGGAACTGGACAACAGCTTGCCTGACTTGATGGCGGGAGAGCATAGAGGTAGAAGTGGGTGAGAGAGATTAATTAATGCTGGCTGGCGGTGAACCGTGAAGCAAACAGGTCGACCATGGAGGCGGCGGCGCGGGCGGATTCCTGCCCGCGATTGAGCCCAGGGGCAATGCAGCGGTCGTAGGCCTGTTGCTCATCATTGAGCAGGAGTACTTCATGGATAACGGGAATTTGCGTTTCCACGGCAATGCCGAGCAGAGCGTTGGTGACGGAGGTGCCGACGAGGGATGCATGCTCCGTACTGCCCTGGATGATGACCCCCAGGGCAATAATAACCGTCGGCCTAGGAGTGGTTTGCGTGGCAACCGCCTTGACTGTGACGGGGATTTCAAAAGCTCCGGGAACGCGGATGACATCGACTTGCACATTGGGCAGGATCAAACCGAGTTCTTGGCTGCAGTGATCGACAAGAGCATTGGTATAGCGCTCGTTGTAGCGTGAAGCGACGATGGTGATGTTGGCTGCGGTAGGGGATGGAGCCGGGCGTTCGGGGATAGCGTGGGACATGGCGGGAAAATAGTGTGGGCGGTGGCGAGGTTCAGATGAGGTGACCCATCTTGTCCCGCTTGGTTTCCAGATAGTGGCGGTTGATATCGTTGGGCTCGATGCGGATCGGTATTTGTTCGACGATGTCGAGTCCGAATCCTTCGAGTCCTCTGATTTTCTTGGGGTTATTAGTCATCAGGCGCAGATGGCGTGCGCCGAGATCCCGGAGTATTTGGGCTCCGATGCCGTAGTCGCGCAGGTCGGGGGCAAAACCGAGTTTGACGTTGGCCTCGACGGTATCGAGGCCCTGCTCCTGGAGTTTGTAGGCATGGAGTTTGGCGGGGAGGCCGATGCCGCGTCCTTCCTGGCGCAGGTAGAGGATGATTCCTCCTTCTTCCGACACGCGGCGCATGGCGACGTGGAGCTGGCTGCCGCAGTCGCAGCGGCGGGAGCCGAAAACATCCCCTGTCAAGCATTCGCTGTGAACGCGGACGAGTATGGACTTGTCCGGGTCGATATCTCCGTGAACGAGGGCGAGATGGTGGGCTCCGTCCAGGCTGGATTCGTAAAGGTGGCAGGTGAAATCGCCGTAATCCGTGGGGAGGCTGATGGTTTCCGTACGGGCAATGAGTTGTTCCGTTTTGCGGCGGTATTCAATTAGCTGTGCAGTGGAACAGGCTTTGAGGCCGTGCTCTTTCTGGAACTGGGCGAGGTCGGCCATGCGGGCCATGGTGCCGTCCTCGTTCATGATTTCGCAGCAGACTCCGGCGGGTTGGAGACCCGCCAGCTTCATGAGGTCGACCGTTGTTTCCGTGTGACCGGCCCGGCGCAGGACGCCGCCTTCGACGGCGCGCAACGGGAAAATGTGTCCCGGCTGAACAAAGTCGTCGTTGGTTGCTTTCGGATCGGCCAGCAGACGGATGGTAGCGGCTCGTTCCAAAGCGCTGATGCCGGTGGTTGTTCCATGGGCGGCACTCGCATCCACGGACACGGTGAATGCCGTGGACATGTTTTCTCTGTTGACGGAAGTCATCAGGGGAAGTCCCAGGGCATCCGTCCGTTCCCCGGAAAGCGGAGCGCAGACCAATCCTCGGGCATGGGTCACCATGAAGTTGATCATGTCCGGAGTCGTCCATTCCGCAGCGCAAATGAGGTCTCCCTCGTTTTCGCGGCCGGGGTCGTCGGTGACAATGACCATGCGGCCGTTGCGGATTTCTTCCACAATGGTTTCTATAGGGCTGAAAATGAGGCAGTCGTCGCTCATGGAGTTGTGATTATTTATTCTTTTTGGCCCAGGAATCCTTCAGGGCGACCGTTCTGTTGAAGACGGGTTTCTGTCCGGCGACGTGGTCCCGGCGGTCGGAGACAAAGTAGCCGATGCGTTCGAACTGGCAACGGAACTCGGGTTCGACCTCCGCCAGCGAAGGTTCAAGTTTGGCGTGCTTGATCACCTGGAGGGAATTCGGGTTGAGGACAGAGAGGAAGCCTGCTTCTTCGCCATCCGGATTTTCGGACGTGAAGAGGCGGTCGTAAATGCGAACTTCGCCGTTGACGGCGTGCGGGACGCTGACCCAGTGAATGGCGGCGCGGCACTGGATGCCTTCCGGAGGGTTGGCCCCGATTGTGCCGGGGATGTGTTCACAGATAATTTCCGTGATTGTTCCGGCGGCATCGGTGACGACATCCTTGCAAGTGACGCAGTAACCGCCGCGGAGGCGAACTGTTCTGCCGGGGGCGAGGCGGAAATACTTTTTGGGCGGATCCATCATGAAATCATCGCGTTCGATCCAGACTTCACGGGTCATGGGAACCATGCGGGAACCGTCTTCCGGGCGTTCCGGGTTGTTTTGGACTTCGACGTATTCGAGGTAGTCCTCAGGCAATGTATCGACGATGACCTTGACTGGGTTGAGGACGGCCATGCGGCGCGGAGCGTTGGCGTTGAGATCTTCGCGGACACTGTATTCAAGCAGGGCTACATCGGTGAACCCGTTGAATTTGGTGATACCGATTGTCTGGCAGAAGTTGCGGATGGCCGCAGGCGTGTAGCCGCGGCGGCGCATGCCGGAGACAGTGGGCATGCGGGGATCGTCCCAGGAATGGACGAGTTTTTCCTGCACGAGCTGGAGGAGTTTGCGCTTGCTCATGACCGTGTAGGTCAGATTGAGCCGGGCGAATTCCGTTTGGCGGGGGCGGCTGGGGACGGGACAGTTGTCGATGACCCAGTCGTAAAGGGGGCGGTGGTTTTCGAATTCCAGGGTGCAAAGGGAGTGGGTGATGTGTTCGTAGGCGTCTTCCAGCGGGTGGGCGAAGTCGTACATCGGATAGATGCACCAAGTGTTGCCGGTGTTGTGGTGCTCTGCGAACATGATGCGGTAGAGGACGGGATCCCTCATGTTCATGTTGGAGGACGACATGTCGATTTTGGCACGGAGGACGGCTTTTCCTTCGGGAATCTCACCATTTTTCATGGCGGTGAAACGTTCCATATTTTCTTTGACGGAACGGTTGCGGAACGGAGATTCCTGTCCGGGTGTGGTGACGTTGCCGCGTTGGGCGCGGATATCCTCGACGCTTTGTTCGTCCACATAGGCGAGCCCTTTTTCAATGAGGGCGACGGCACAGGAGTGGAAGAAGTCGAACATGTTGCTGGCGAAATAAAGATGGCTGCCCCAGTCGAAACCGAGCCAGTGGATGTCTTCCTTGATGCTGTCGACGTATTCTTGGTCTTCCTTGCTCGGATTGGTATCGTCGAAGCGCAGGTGGCATCGCCCGCCGATGGGAGCGTATTCCTGACCGAGTCCAAAGTTCAGGCAGATGGATTTGGCGTGTCCAATGTGAAGGTATCCATTGGGTTCCGGGGGGAAACGGGTGATGGGCGCCGTGTGCTTGCCCTCGGCAAGATCGGAGGCGATCATGTCCCTGATAAAATCGCGTCGTTCAGGTAGCGGTGAAGACATGGCGAATATGCTACATGCACGGTTGCTTTTCTGCAAGTGCGTTCCCTCGGAATGACATAAGGAAAAATGAGGAATTTTACCGGTGGAAGGCATGGGTGATTTGCCTGACCGTAGGGACGAGAGAGGTCTTGCCATCGGAGTGATAAACGTGATACTCGTAATTTGCATGCAAAAGCGATTATTCGACCGGGAACAGCGGGGAACTTCCCGTAAGCTGGGGCGTATGGGAAGGCGCCGGTTCCGGTATGTGTTTTTTGCGGTCGGCCTTCTTCTTGTTTTTGTATGTCTGGTTATTTTGCATTTGGATGTGATCCGGGGGGATTTCCAGCGCCAGGCATTCGGTGTCCTGTTCGGTTGTTTGGGGGGGATGATGGTTTTTCTCAGTTCACCGGCGTGGGGCATGCGTGTGGTCGGAGTTGCCGTGGCGCTGATGCTTGCGCTATATGCACGCGTGCCAAGAGAGGGGCTGTCGGGGCGGCTGGAGAAGGGAAGTGTTGACGGGCAGGATGCAGCAGTCTCTTCTTCCTCTGTCGCCGTAAAACCCGCTCTTGTTTCTTCGTCGGAGGGACTCCAGGGAAAACCGGACGATGAAATGTACCGGGACGGAGATCTGGATCCTCTGTTCCGGAAATTGGCGGATCGCAAGGATAACGGGGGTGTTGCCGGGATTTGGATGCGCGGCGGGGATGAACGGAAAGCAGAAGTAATAGGAGCTTTTTTGAAACGAATGTCGCAAACGCGTGAAACTCCTGAATACCATGGCAGGCAGGGGGGAGGATTGTTTATTGTAGATAAGAGTCCGCTTTCATTTGATGAACTGGCCAGAATCGTCTCTCGGATCGGAACGCTGGAATTAAGCGATTCCTCTTTGCATTTCATGGATGTCGAGCTGGATCGCAATCTTTTTGAAGAGTCGGCCCCTGCCAAGGTATTGAACAACCCGGATGATCCGTTTTATTTGGAGGCTAATTTGCGCGAGTTGCGCAATCTTGATGCGAGAAGGGTGGCAGCAGCAGCCCGGAGGCTGGCTCTTGCTCCTCCGGCCAAACCGTCCATCGGAGTCTGTGCCGTGCTGTCGGAGCGCTTGAGGGAACCTTGGGGGAACGATGCGGAATACGTGGCGGCTTTGGCCTCGGCGCTGGGTGTCTGGGCTCCGCCTGACGATGAAAATACGCGTCTCCTGCTCGCCTATACCGTCGATAGCCTTATGCGGGCGAATTTGTCCGTACCCGTACCTGCGGTTGATTATTTGCTGGCTCGCCGGGACGGTAAATCCGTTGATTTTTTACTGGCATTGTGGCGCATGAATCCCGAACAGTGGGAAACACGTTGCATGCTTGCTGGAAACAATCTCGAGCGTGGGATTCTCGGGGTGATCGAGAAAGACGATACCCCGTCGGCGGTTCGTGAATCCGGCGTGCGTATTCTCGGTAAAGTCGGGGGAAACTTGTCTCTGCCGTTATTAAGAGAGTATGGCAGGAACGAGGACTCGCGTCTGAGTACGTTTGCCCATCTGGCGCAGGAGGAAATCGAAAGGCGGCTCCATCCCTGAGAAGTTTCAGAACCGGATACATCGGGAGGAGGGAATTAAGATGCTTTCGGGAAATTCATTTTCCAGAAGGGTCTTGTTTTCTTTTTGGTTGCGGAACTACTGTATTTGCATAGAATAAAAAAACCATGAGTGACTCAACTACTGCTTCATCGGAAGTCTCCGCTTCCGTTAAGAGGTACTCACGCTACCTGTTGATTATCGCCGGTTTGGGCGGTTTGATCTACGGATTGGACGTGGGGATTATCGCAGGGGCTCTCCCCTTTCTTAAGGCAACTGCCGGCAACTATCTGAAAGATGCCAACCTAGGGTTGGTTGTAGCCGCTGTGCTTGGGGGAAGCGTGATTTCATCCTTGTTTGCAGGTGCTCTTGCCGATATGTTCGGACGCAAGAAAATGCTTATCATCAGCTCCTTGTTGTTTGTGGTGAGCATTCCGATCATTGCCTGTACCTACTTCTCCGGCGAAGTCTGGACCCTGTGGGGGTACGAAGTGAGTTCCGGTTTTCTTCAGCTGTGCATCGGCCGTATCATCCAGGGCTTTTCCGCCGGCTTGATTGGTGTGATCGTACCTTTGTACTTGGCCGAATGTCTGAGTGCCGATTCGCGAGGAAAGGGAACCGGTATGTTCCAGTTAATGCTGACGATTGGGCTTGTGCTGGCCGCTCTTATTGCCTACGGGTTCTCTTGGGCTGTGGAAAACTGGAATCTCCACCAGGATACGGCTTGGCGCGGTATTTTCTGGGTATCCATTATTCCCGGAGTCTTGTTGAGCATTGGCGCTCTGTTTGTAACAGAATCACCTCGCTGGCTTTTCAAGCGTAATCGCAAGGAAGAAGCCCTGGCTGCTCTGCGTCGCGGAAATTCCGAAAAAGTGGCTGTTCAGACGATGGAGGAAATCGAAGCTACTGCAGCCGAAGCCAAGGCGCAAGCTCAGGCCGGTTCCGGGAAAAAGGAAACGTTGTTTCAGAAAAAGTACGTTTATCCTTTCATTCTTGCTGTTGTCATTCTTGCCTGTACCCAGGCGACCGGCATTAATTCCATGCTCAACTATTCGGTGAGTATCTTCCATCAGGGTGGACTTGAAGGTACGTCTGCTAACGCTGGCGATATTGCCTTGAAGGTAGCTAATATGGTCATGACTATTGTTGCTGTTGCTCTTGTTGACAAGATGGGACGTAAATTCCTTCTGCGCATTGGTACGTCCGGAATCATCGTGGGGCTGTGCCTTATCGGCTTCTTGTTCCTTTCTATCGAACAGAGCCGTGTTTCCGTCAAGGAACAAGTCAGCACGATGATCGTGGATAAGCATCTCAATGTCGACCTGAATACGCCCGCTGTGTTGACCAAGCTGGGGCTAGATCCTTCCGAAGACAACAGTAACAAACAGCTTGTTGTCAACTATGAACAGGGAGGTGCACAGAATAGCCTTGTTTTCAACTTTGCTAAAGTGATGAAGGGCGGCGAGGAATCTCCTGCCATGGCGACGATTCCTATGGCTTCTCCTGATAAGAATGGAAATATTGCCGGGATCAAGATCCTGAGCGCCGATCTTGGCGACCGTCCTTCTCAAACGGTTGCTTGGATGATCGTGGTTGGCTTCGTTATCTTCATTTCCTTCTACGGAGTAGGACCTGGTGTGTGTGTCTGGTTGGCTCTTTCCGAACTGATGCCGACGCGCATTCGTTCCAACGGCATGTCCATCGCCCTTTTGATTAACCAGGGGGTTTCGACGACGATTGCTATGTTCTTCCTGCCGTGGGTGGCAGCTATCGGTTACTCCAGCGTGTTCTTCATGCTGGCGGGCTTTACGGTGATTTATTTTATTACGGTGAACTTCTTCCTTCCCGAAACAAAGGGGCGTTCTCTTGAAGAAATCGAGACCTACTTTACGACCGGTAAAATGCCGACAAATGAGAAGGAACTGAAAGAAGACGAATTAAAGGCCTGATTTCTTCCTCTCTTCATATTTATTATTAACTCTTTTCACCTTGGAGCCACTCTGCTAATGCAGTGTGGCTCTAATTTTTCTTTAGTAGAATCCAGGTGTTTTCTACGGTCTGTCTTTAAACTGCTGCGGTGAAATTGGAACATATCATATCGACTGCCTCCTTCATATCATGATGCATTTTGGTTTAGAAACAGGCATCCTACCAGGCGATAGAGCCGACATCATCCAGTTCCAATTTCACCGCAGCGGTTTAGAAATCCTGACCGGGATTACGCTCAGACTCATTTTGTCCTTGGAATCGGGGAGGGCTTCCTTCATTCTCCCGGCGGTATTTATGAAGAATTTTCTGAGTCGCCACATGAGCCTGTCATTGGCCCTGCGTTATTTGAATCCGTTGCGCACGTATTTTTCAGTGATTACGCTGATTTGTTTGCTGGGTGTGTCGCTGGGGGTGATGGTTCTTATTATTGTGTTGTCGGTGATGGGAGGCTTGCAGAAGGAGCTTCAGGAGAGGTTGCTTGCCTATTCCCCCCATTTGCAGATGAATTATTATGCGGTCCCAGGTCTTCGAGGGGCGATTGGCGACTGGCGGACTCTGGAAGAGACGATCAATAAGGTGCCGGGGGTAGAATCGACTTATGCCCTGGTGGAGGATTATGCCCTGGTGGATGTGAACGGTGCCCAAAGACCATGTTCGTTCCGGGCTCTGGATACGGAAAACAAGGAGCAGATGGCGGAGCTTGCTCCGTTGTTAAGCTCGGGGTCGTTTGATCTCGGGTTGGGCGAGAATGCGGTGGTTTCTTCAACGGTGGCCCGGATGCTGGGCTTATCGGTTAATGACAAGCTGCGCGTGTTTACCACGCGTAATTATGGAGATGCAGTGCGTGCGTTTTCACAGATGGATCGCCCATTGCTTGCGACGAGGTTTGAAACGGAACTCGACCGGTTGCTCTCTCTTGCCGACAAGAAGCGCCCCAACGGAAAAGATGGCGTTGTCTGGAACGGATCGGATGTCAGGGAAGCGGTGTCTTTATTGCAGAAACTGGATGGATCTCCCCGGCTACAGGTGGAGGCTGAGGCTATCGGAAAGGTGTTGGATGTGTTGCCGGAAGACGCTTTCGGAGATGATGTCGCGGGCGAACTGACTTTTCCTGCCAATGTCTCCGGTCAGTTGAAGGCGATGGTTTCGGCATTGAAGTCGGTGAACAAGGACAAGGAGGATATTAACAGCGTCCGCATGATCAAGAGTCTTATTTTGCCGAAGGATCTGACGGTGATCGGAATCTATCAGGCGTCCCAGCATGTGACTTGTCCGGATCTTTTTATACCGCTTGAGATTGGTCAGGAGCTTCAGGGATTTGAGGATGATTACGTGCAGGCGATTGCGATCAGGACGAAGAATCCCTACGATCTTGCCCAGGTGACTGCCGATGTGGAGCATGCCCTGCCTGTAACGTATGAAGGTAGTTCCGGTTGGGGCATTGAATCGTGGATGGACAAGTACAGTTCCTGGTTCAAGTTGATTCAGCAGGAACGCATGATGATGGGGTTTGTTCTCTCCTTTATCGGGATGATTGCTGCCTTTTGCATTATGGCGGTGATGTTTACCGTATCGATCCAGAGGAAGAAGGAACTGGCCCTGATGAAGGCTTTGGGGGCTACTCCCTGGCAGGTCGTGCGGGTGTTCCTGTGGCAAGGGGTGATTATCGGTATTGCCGGGGCGGCGTTGGGGGTGGCTTTGGCGTTGCTGGTGTTGCATTACCGGGTGCAGATCCACATATTCCTAAAGACGATCGGTATTGATCCGTTTCCGATGGATTTCCACGGGGTGGAGATTCCGGCGGAGATCAATCCTGCGGAATTGCTGAATCAGTCGGTGAAGGCATTTGTGATGGTTGTCGTGGCATCGGTGGTACCTGCCGTGCTGACTGCCTACCAGGATCCTGCGAAAGCTCTCCGAAGCATGTAACCGGGATTGAGAAAAACGATTTTAGAACGCGATTATGGATATTTATTACGCAATCGGGCAACAGAAACAGGATCCCGTTCCTGCTGTGGAGATTATGTCCATGGTGGAACGTGGCGAACTGGATGCCGATACGATGGGGTGGCATCGTGGATGCAAGTCTTGGATGCCTCTGAAGGATTTGCCGGAGTTGAAGGATTTTTTCCTGACCCGGTTCTCACGGGAATTGGAGGAGGCTGAACCGGATGGAGAATTCGGACATGTCTCCGATGTTCAAACTTCCGATGCTGACGTAGAGGGAGCAATCCCTTTGGAGCGTATGGACGAATTCGGGAAGGTCGATGTCCAGCGCCGGGTGGAGCTCGCTTCTCCCGAGCTTCGTTTTATGGCACGGATCATTGATTTGTTGATTTACCTGTTGCTCTACATTGTTTTCTTACGCTTGTCGTTCAGCGAGTTTCATCTTTCTTTTTTCAATGCTCTTATTTGGTTGCCGGTGGTGTTGCTGGAGGCGGTGTCTTTGTCTTTGTGGGGGACGACTCCGGGCAAGGCTCTGCTCGGTTTGCGCGTGGTGATGATGGATGGGGGGAAACTCCGTTTGATGCGCATGTTGACCCGGTCGTTTTATGTAATATTTTTCGGCATGGGGTTGGTGACGACGGTCTTTTCTCCCGTTCTGCTGGCATTGTCCTGGTGGTGGACGAGAAAGAACATGCTTTCCCCCTGGGACCAGCGTCTGACGACTCTGGTGGAGATCCGTCGTCGCGTGTCGCCGTTCCGCATCGTTGCGGTGCTGGCTCTGGCTTTGCTCCTGATTGAGGGATCCGGTCAATTGCTGGTTCCCTGGACCGATTCGATCACGGCTGCGATGGAGGAGACCTTTAGAATGATGCAGGAAGGGCGTTAAACCTGTTTTTGGTTTTGCCTTTCCGGAGGAATTGCGGCAGAATCCCGCTGCCATGGCAGAAATCCATCCCAGTGCAGTTGTTCATCCGGGTGCGGAATTGGCTGACGACGTTTATGTCGGCCCGTTCTGTGTGATCGGCGACAAGGTGAAGTTGGGCAAAGGTTGCGTGCTTCACAGCAACGTAACTATCGACGGCCCGTCCACGTTTGGCGAATGCAATGAGTTTTATCCCCACTGTTATATTGGTGGTAGGAGCCAGGATTTGAAGTACAAGGGTGAGCCGACCTATTTGGAAGTGGGACATCACAATGTGTTCCGCGAATATAGTTCGGTGAACCGCGCGACGGATCCCGGAGAGAAGACGGTCGTCGGCAATTACAACAACATGCTGGTTGCTGCTCACATGGGGCATGATTGCCGCATGGGTGATCATGTGATTTTGTCCGGTTACGCCGCCATAGCAGGCCATGTGGTGATTGGCGATTATGCGATTGTTTCCGGAGGGACGGTCGTTCATCAATTCGTCCGCATCGGTGAGCATAGCCTGATCGGTGGAGGGAACCGGGTTGTCAAAGATATTCCTCCGTACATGATTTCCGAAGGCCACCCTTGTGTTGTGCGTTCCGTCAATACGATAGGCCTCCAGCGTCGCGGGTTTAGCGAAGAAGATATCCGGGCACTCAAACAGGCATATAAAAAGTTTTTCCTGCATAAGGGTACGGTATTTTCTGATGCGGTGGAGGAGTTGCTGAATGATGAGCGTTTCGGGACGAATCCCTATGTTGTCAATCTCGTCAAGTTCCTGCAGACTTCGGAACGCGGTTTTGGTCATTAAGGAAGGATTGACGAATATGTACAAGGGATTTGTGTTCGATCTGGACGGTACTCTGGTCGATTCCCTGCCCGGTCTTACCGAAGGATTGAATCGTGCCTTGAAGGCGCAGGGGTATCCGCCTTATCCGGCGGAAACCGTGGCGACGATGGTGGGCAAGGGCGCCCGGGAATTGTGCCGTTCTGCGTTGAAGGCTTTCCGGAAATCGAAGGGAGAGGTTAGCGACGATGATGTGATGTGTCTGTATGCAGAGTTTGGTCGCGAATATCCCCATACCTGGCAGGGTGGCACGACTCCCTTTGAGGGAATCATCCCCATGTTGCGGGAGTTGTCGGACGGAGGTGCCCGCCTGGCGGTGTTGTCCAACAAGCCTCATGATGTGACGCGCCCTCTCGTCCTTGACAAACTTCCGGGGATTCCTCTGGACCCGATTCTCGGATTTTCATCGGAGTTCCCCCGTAAACCCGATCCCTCTTCGCTATTTCATATTATCGAAAGCTGGGGTCTAACGCCTGCGGATGTCTGCATGGTGGGGGATTCCGCTCATGACGGCAATACGGCGGTCAATGCCGGGACTGGACTTGTTCTGGTCGACTGGGGCTATAGTACGCGTGACGCCTTGGAATCGTTCCGGGTCCCCGTTTGCGAGTCCGTGGCGGAGTTGCGATCTATTCTGGTGGGTAGCCGGGTCTGAAGGGTAAGTCCATGACGATGTCGAACGGGGATTTTTCCCATGGCGGGGATTTATTGAAGCTGGCGGAGGTGTCGGGGCATGCGCCAGAGGACCTTGTGGATTTCAGTGTCAATGTCAATCCCTCCGGTTTGCCGGATTTCATACGTGCCGCTCTTTGGGGAAGCTTGGAGAAGCTGGCTCCTTATCCGCCTCCGCACGCGGAGGACGCGGCGGCTTGCGCTGCGGAACGCCATGGTCTGGATGCTGCGTGTTTTGTGCCGGGGAATGGCAGCAATGAGCTGATCCATGCTCTGCCGGGGGCGTTTACCCCGGCGGAAGGGTTGATTGCCGAACCGGCATTCTCCGAATACAGGCTTGCTTGCTTGAAGGCCGGCATTCCGGTGCGTTCCCTCGTGTTTGGGGAAAAATCCGGGTTTCGTGCGGATCCGAAAGAATTGGCCTCTTCGGCACGGACGGGAGGCATGGTCTTTTTGGCGAATCCGGGGAATCCGTCCGGGGTGCTCTTGGACAGAGACGAGTTGCTGGAAGCGGTGACTCGGAGGCAGGATGTCCTGTGGATACTGGATGAAGCGTTTATCGACTATGTCGGAGAGGAAGCATCGCTGGTGAACATGGCTGCGGCGTTGCCCAATCTGATGGTCTTGCGTTCGTTGACGAAATTTTACGGGATGGCGGGGCTTCGTACCGGGTATGCTGTTGCGTGTCCTGCCGTGGCGGAGAGGTTGCGTGCGGCCTTGCCTGCATGGAATGTTTCAACATGTGCGGCAGAAGCGATGAAGGCCGTTTTCCGGGAGGGAGGAACTTTTGCCGATAAGGAACGGTGTATGAATGCGGAGCGGCGTGACGATTTGGAGCGGCGTCTGGATGCCTTGCCAGGAGTGGTGCGCATTCCCTCTTCAGCCAATTATGTGCTGTTCCGCTGGCCTTACGGGGGGGATCTCGCCCGCAAGTGCCTGGTGGAACACGGTATTGCTTTGCGCGATTGTTCCAATTACGAAGGTTTGTCCGGCGGTGTGTGGTTTCGTGCGGCGGTGAGGTTTCCGGAGGATCATAAACGTCTGGTCCGGGCTCTCTCCGGGTATGTGTGCGGGAATGATCCGGGAGAGCCGTCCCGAGTGGAATTCCCGGTACCCGTGATCAAAAAGAGAGTACCGGCCCTGATGCTGCAGGGGACTTGTTCCGACGCCGGGAAGAGCGTGCTGACGTCCGCGTTCGGTCGTATTCTCGTTCAGGACGGGTATGCGGTGGCGCCTTTCAAGGCGCAGAATATGGCTCTGAATTCCGGAGTAACTGCGTTGGGCGAAGAGATGGGGCGGGCTCAGATGGTACAGGCCCGGGCATGCCGGAAGGATCCCGATGCGAGGATGAATCCCGTGCTGCTCAAGCCTCACTCCGACATGGGTTCCCAGATTGTGTTGATGGGGCATCCTGTCGGCAATATGGATGCCCGTGAGTATTATCGGCACAAAAGTTCCTTGTGGCCGACCGTTTGCGAGGCATACGATTCCCTGTCCCGAGAATGCGATGTGATGGTGCTGGAAGGGGCGGGGAGCCCCGGTGAGGTGAATCTCAAGTCCGTGGATATTGTCAATATGTCCATGGCCAGGTACGCCGGAGCTTCCGTGTTGTTGACAGGGGATATTGACCGCGGCGGGGTGTATGCCTCGTTTCTGGGAACGTGGATGACGTTTGACCGGGAGGAACGGGAGTTGCTGGGCGGATTTCTCGTCAATAAGTTCCGAGGCGATGCTTCGCTGCTGGGGCCTGCCCACGACTACATTCAGGCCCGGACGGGAGTGCCCGTCGTCGGCATCGTCCCGATGATCCGTTCCCTGAACATTCCCGAAGAGGACAGGGCGACTTTTTCCTTCCAGAGTGTTGGAGGAGATGTCCCGGTCGGCGGGGTCTTGGACGTTGCTGTCGTCATGCTTCGCCATGTATCGAACTATACGGATTTTGCTCCGCTTGCCGAAGAACCGGATATCCGGTTGCGCCAAGTGCGTACGGCGGATGAATTTGGTTCGCCGGACTGGGTGATCTTACCTGGATCCAAGAATGTAGCGCATGACTTTGAAACGCTTGAGGCAGCCGGACTGGCGGAGTTGATCCGCAGGCACGCTGCTTCCGGCAAGTGGGTGCTGGGTATCTGCGGTGGTTTGCAGATGCTGGGCAGGACGATTGAGGATCCTTCCGGGATCGAATCTTCCCGGCGTTCGTTTTCCGGTTTGGGGCTCCTGGATTTGGAGACGACATTCGAACGTGACAAAATACTGACTGCCTTGCACGGAGTCACGACACCTTTGGGACGGACGACTTCCGGGTATGAAATCCACCATGGGCGTTCGCGTGCCGGGAGCGGGTGCGAGCCGTTGTTTTTCCGTCCTGACGGTTCTGCCTGCGGTTATGGAACTGGGCGGGTTTGGGCGACGTATTTGCATGGGGTGTTCGAGGATGATGAATTCCGCCGGGCAATGATTGACCGCGTCCGAACGGACGCCGGTTTGAAACCTGCGGGAAGGATTCTCGTTCGGTGCGATTTGGACGGTGCTCTGGATCGTTTGGCGGATATCGTCCGCGAAAGTGTTGATTTGAAAGCGATCTACCGGAGCATGGGACTGGCATGACGATGGTTAACGACACCGTGTGGCTCATTCCCCTGGCTTTCGCGCTGGATTTGGCTTTGGGGGATCCCCGTGTGGACTGGCATCCCGTATGTCTGGCGGGATGGTGGTGCCGAAAGGTGGAATGTTTCTGGAAACGTATGTTCGGCAAGACGTTTTTATCCGGGGGGATGGCCTGGTTTTGTTCCGTTCTTCCTTGGTTGTTCTTGTGTTTTTGCCTTTTGTCCGCATGTCGCCGCTTGTTTCCGTCCGAATGGGGAGTTCTTGTGCCGGGAGCAATGGCGGTGTATGCCTGCCTGGCTCCCCGGAGCCTGGCCGAGCATGCCTGGCGTGTGATTCGGGAGGCTTCTTCCGGCGATTTGGAGAGAGCGCGGAGGGCGGTATCGATGATCGTCGGAAGGGACACGGAGAAGTTGGATATGCACGGAGTCCTGAGGGCTGCTATTGAAAGTGTGGCGGAGAATTGGACGGATGGCGTTTTTTCTACTATCTTTTGGGTGGCTCTTGGATGTACGTTCGGAGGAATTGAAGCTGGTGCCCTCTGCGCCGTCTTTCACCGTGTTTCCAATATCATGGATGCCATGTGGGGCAAGAGGAATGACGAGTACCGCCGTTTCGGCACCTGGGCGGCAAGAACGGATGATGTGCTCAACTGGATTCCAGCTCGGTTGTCACTACCGTTGATAGCCGTGGCAGCCGCAGTTGTTCCCGGTTGTTCTCTTCATGGTGCTCTTTCCATCGGCTGGAAATATAGACATGAACATGCGAGTCCGAATTCAGCCTGGAGCGAGGCGGCATTTGCCGGAGCCCTGGGACTTCGCTTGAGTGGTCCCGTTTCCTACAAGGGGATGCCGGCTCCCTATCCCTACATTGGGGAAGGCAGGATGGAAGCCACAGTAGAGGATGCCCGGCATGCTGTTCTGCTGATGGCGGCGGCGACGGTCCTGGCTATTGCCGTATCCGTGCTGGTTCTTCAGTGGTAAGGAAGATAGGGGATAATAATTTCCCGAATTAGCCTGCTGTGGAGTTTTTTCATCGCTTTGCCCCCTTCATGTAAGTTAGAAGAGGTTCGTTCTCCCCCCCTCTAGCCCATGATGTACGGATATTACCGAGTTGTCGCCGCTGTACCGCAAGTGCGGGTTGCCGATGTGGATTACAATGTGGATCAAATGATTGCCAGCTACAAAGAGGCTGTCGGTCAAGGTTGCTCCGTTGTGGTTTTCCCCGAATTGGGGGTGACGGGGTATTCGTGTCGGGATCTTTTTTTCCAGGGTACATTGTTGTCCCATGCTGCACGAGGCGCACGTAAAATGGCTCGTGCAACGGCAGGGAAGGGGACGATTGCCGTGTTCGGACTTCCAGTTTTGCAGGGGGAAGCCCTGTTCAATGTGGCGGTCGTAGCCCAGAACGGAACGATGCGGGCCGTGGTTCCCAAAACAATTTTGCCCCATGTCCGGGAATTTTACGAGCAGCGCCAGTTTCGGTCGGGGCGTGCCCTGAATGCCTCCCATGTGACGCTGGACGGAGAGGAGGTGCCTGTGGCCCGGGATACCGTATTCCGCGCAGGAGATTCGCCGCTGATTTTCGGGGTTGAACTATGCGAGGATCTTTGGAGCGTGATTCCACCCAGTTCGCGCCTGGCTTTGGAAGGAGCGCGGGCTATTTTCAATCTGTCTGCCAGTACGGAATTGACGGGTAAGGCGGAATACCGCCGGGATCTCGTCCGGCAACAGAGCGGCCGTTGCCTGGCTGCCTATGTTTTTGCATCCTGCGGTGTCCATGAATCGACGACGGATGTCGTCTTCAGCGGTCATTCCCTGATTGCCGACAACGGAAGGCTGGTTGCAGAAAACGAGCGTTTTTGCCGCGAGGCTACCTTGATTACGGCTGATATCGATTTCGAGCGTTTGGCTGCGGCCCGTCTTTCCGAGAGTTCGTTCAATGATTGCCGTGACGGGATCGAGACGACCGGAAGGGTGATCCGGTTGGATGAAACGCCGGCTTCTCCGGATTTGGAATACGCTTTCAATCCTCCCCGTCCTTTCCTGCCCGGAGAGGCTCATGCCGACGAACGTTGCCGTGAAATTATTGCCATCCAGGTGGCCGGCCTTGCCAAACGGGTGGAACATACCGGTGCGAAGAAGCTCGTCATCGGGATTTCCGGAGGCTTGGATTCTACCCTGGCCCTTTTGATTTCGTCCCGCTGTTGTACCCTGCTTCGCAGGCCGGCTTCCGATATCGTGGCCGTCACGATGCCCGGATTCGGCACGACGGGCAGAACGTACAACAATGCCTTGGCGATGTGCCGCCTTCTGGGGGTGGAATTGCGCGAGATCGACATCAAACAGGCCTGTCTCGTACATTTTGACGACATAGGACACGATCCTCAGGAATTGTCGACGACTTACGAGAATGTCCAGGCGCGGGAACGTACTCAGATTTTAATGGACCTGGCCAACAAGATGGGCGGCCTGGTCATCGGTACCGGCGACTTGTCGGAAATCGCCTTGGGATGGTCAACGTACAATGGCGACCACATGTCCATGTACGCGGTCAATTGCTCCATCCCCAAAACCCTAATCCGCCGGTTGATCCAGAGCCTTGCTTCGGAAGCGGGAGGAGAGTTGGAAGCTGTGCTTCTGGACATCAATGCAACCCCGGTAAGTCCGGAACTGCTGCCTGCCTCCGAGGATGGATCAATTGATCAGAAAACGGAGGATGTGCTGGGCCCCTATGACCTGCATGACTTCTTCCTGTACCATTTTATCAAGTACGGGGCGTCTCCCTCTAAAATCCTTTTTCTGGCGGAACATGCATTCCGCCAGGAATTCGACTGTGCGTTCATTGCAAAATGCCTCAGGACATTTTTGTGGCGGTTTTTCTCCCAGCAGTTCAAGAGGAACTGTATTCCGGACGGTCCTAAAGTGGGGACGATCGCGTTATCCCCTCGGGGCGACTGGCGCATGCCTTCCGATGCCGTCGTTAAAGTATGGATGGATGAATTGGATCATTATTGCCGATGACTGGCGAGATTGAAAGAAGTCCCTGGGAGATCTTCCTTGTCCTTCTGGCCTTGTTTGCTTTTCTGGGCTTGATCTCTATGCTGGCAGCCTTGCTGGGAGGACGTCAAAAAACGGGAGAAGTATGGGATCAAGCAACCAGTTCCGCTTTTGACCATTTGCCGGCTCCATTTGCTTTTTTATTCCTGGTGTTGATGCTTGCCGGTATCTTTTGCTGGCAGTTTTTTCCCAAATCGATTGTAGCGTATCGTTATCCGAAAGGCAGGAGGAAGGAATTGCTGGAGCAGTATCGCGATTTAAGAAACGTGAAGCGCAAGAAGAAAAGAGACAGGAAAAAATCAGGGAGAAAGTGAGTTCCCTATGTTGGTGGCTTTGTTGTTCCGGATCTGCGGCAGGTCTTTATCGGACATCTGCCGCAGATCCAAAGAGGTCTTGCTTTAGTACGAGAAGCTTACGCCCAGGTTGACGCGGTGATACACCGACCTGTTCCGGCCTTCGAACTCATACCCGGCATATGCCGTCCATTGCGGAGAGATTGCGAGAGTGCTGTCGTAATTGATTCGTACGGCATTGCGGTCCGGCGCAATTCCTTTTGCCGTCCAACGGTATCCGTTCATCAGGCGTTCGGCTCCGGCGCTCGGATTTTCGCGATAGACGTCCGGCACATAGCTGACGGACAGGGAATTGACCCAGCCCATTCCGTTTAACGAGCTTTGTTTGGAGACTCCCATTCCGACCGGAAGGGAAAGATTCCTCATGTGTCCTTCATCGAAGCGGCGGGCATCCCAGCCTTTTTCCGTGAACGAGTCCTGAGTGACATCCGTGTACTCAAGCCCAAGGAATGCGCTTACGCTCCAGTTGTTTTTCAGAGCGTGGTCCCACTGTCCCTTGAGAGTGCCGAAGAGAGTGCGGTTATCCCACTCGCCGTGTGACCAGTTTCCCGTATGGAATGAATCCATTTTGTTCTTCGTCCATCCGTAACCGGCCGATCCTGTTACAGTCAGCGCGTTCTTGGGATTGATCTCTTTTCTCCAGCCACCGTAAAGAAGAGCGACTTCGGATGTCTGGTCGACATCTCCGACGAAGGAGCGGCTGTAGTTCTTGCCGTAGAGATTGCCGAAGGAAAGGCCGAGAATTGCGTTGGTCGTGATCTTGCGATCGGCGCCGACGGCGTACCCTCCTCCATTGTAGTCGTATCCGTCACGGGTTCCCACGGAACCGTGGCTGGTGAAGTCTCCGAGTCCCTTGATCCAGTAGTTGTTTTTCGGTTCCATTTTGAACCGGGTGACACCGAGGTTGCCGAGTGCGGCATTGGATGTGGAGAGGGCATTGGAAGCGGATGACCACATGGTGTTCATGGCGAGACCTCCCGCCAGTTCGGGCAGGATGTCCCGGATGATCGGAGCCGGAGGTGTGGGCGGATTAGGATCGTCAGGATCTACCGGATCGACGGGAGGTTCTACGGTATCGGGAGTCCATACGACATTCAATTGATCCAATGTGCCGTCTCCATCCGAATCAATCCATTCACGGCTCCATGTTCCATTGTAGGTGTAGGGAGAGTCGATGCGGTCGCTTCCCGTCGCTAAAGACGCAACGGAATCAAAATCCCCGTCATGGATTTGTTGTGTATCATGCAGCAATGTAAAGCTATGGGGAGCAGCCCACCGGTTGTCCGCATAGTAGTAATTCGTGTCGGTTTCCGTATCGTGAATGCCGAGGGATCCTCCGAGGAGGAATTGCCCGGCAATAATTTCAACCGGGCCGGGGGAGGAAAATCCCGTTTCGGTCATATGGTAGGCGAAATCGACGATGATATTGCCATTCATCGTAATTTCATCCCCTTCCAATATCGCATGTTCACCGGGCCTGATGGTAACGATATCCCCTTCAGGCGTACCGCCGATTCGGATAAAAGGAGCTGTGATCTTGGCATTGCTGATATCCAGGATCCCTGCGTATTGGGAAAACCCGTGTCCTTCGCCTTCAACGAGCAGGGATGCTCCTTTCTGGAGTACGAGTGATCCCTGGTGTACGACAAGATCGCCGCCTTTTATCGTTGAAACAGCCATATCTGGGTCTTCCAAATCCTCTCCGGAAAAAACAACCGTACCCGTATAGCCATCACCCTTGTTCAGATCCCAAGTGATCGGCTTTGCGTCCTCGGGCTCGGCATCGGGTTCGATGATGATTGGGTCGTAGAAGGAAACTTTTCTTCCTTCCGCTGCGCGTACGTTCAAATCCGTTTCATCCATCCCCCAGGCGTTTATGGCTAAATTGACATATTCATTCACCCCGGGAAGATTGTTGCGGAAAAGAATATCCCCCCTGTCTGCGGAAAGGACATTGTTGCCTTTCCCCATCATGCTCAGGTAGACAACGGCGTTTCCGTCGTAAACACCTCTGTTATTGGTGAACGAAACGTCTCCGCAATTGGCAATGTACAGGTTGGTAGAATAAATGGCACTTCCTCCTCCACCATCTTTAGTGGCATAATTACTATCGAAAAGTACGCTCTCCGCTCCGGTAATCCTGACTCCGACATCCAGTCCGCTGCCTAATGATCCGGCATAGATGCCGCCGCCGACAACGGCGCTGTTTCCGATAAAGGATATCTTTCCCGTGTTTTCAAAGACAATGTCGTACTTGCTGGTGGGCCGGTAGTTGAGGGCACTGATAGCTCCCCCGTAAGTGGCTTGATTATTCTCGAAAAGAATATCTCCCGTATTTTGAAACAGGATTGGAGCGATGTTCTCGTCCAGAAGCGTAAAGTCTATATAAATGGCACCGCCGCAATAAGGTGCTTCATTTCCCCGGAAGACCATGTTCCCCGTATCGACAAAGGACATGTGGTTCGCTACTCCTCCACTGTAAAGAGCTCCACCATTGGAATAGGAATTTCCTTGTGCCATGTTGTTTTCGAAGATCAGGTCTCCCGTCTTTGAAAAATCCAGATGTCCGGAAATGCTGAACAAAACGCCGCCGTATGTGGAGGAATTCCCTTTTGCTATAAAATCCCCCTGGAGATTATGAACAGTCAGGTTACCAGGCATGTCCGCCTGATTTCCCCTCAGTTGTATGGCTCCTCCTTCCGATGATGACTTGTTGTTTTCGAAGGTGATATTTCCGTTGATATCGGAAAAGATCAGTCCGCCGTAGGGACAGTTAATGGCTCCTCCCGTATAGCCTGAGAAATCGGAAAAGGAGATAGACCCCGTATTTGAAAATACGACGGAATTGGAAAGGTAGCCTCCCATATTCCCCGAAGAGTTTATCCCCCCATAGGTACCGTTGCCTTGGAAAGAGATATCCCCCGTATTTGTTATGGAAAAACGGGTATCTACTGTTTTGTTGCTGGCACTGGAAGTCAATAGATAAGGAAACGAGGTCGATTCCGGAGATTCCGAAAGAGGCGTGAAGGAAACGTTCCCGACTGAATCCAGAACGAAGGCGCCGTTTTGAAAATACTGATCGCGACAATCATTAAGTTCATCGACAGTGGTGACTACTAAATCAGCATTTGCCGGTATTGTAGAAACGCTAAAAATTAGAGAAAATGGAAATAAATATCTGATTTTCATTTGAAGGGATGGTATATTGAAGATCCATTGTTTTTCTAACGAATTTGCAAACCGCTTGTTTTTTTATTACTCTTCTGATCGTCAGTAAATTATAATCATATATAATGTATATTTATTTTTCTTGAATTAAATTCATTTCGGTATCAACCCCATTGAATGTCAATGGGTGTAAAAAAAATTGACAGCGGTTTGCAAAACCGTTAGTGTCCTCACAACAGCGAGGAGGGAAGTATTCCTATCGTTGTAAATTGTATTTTCTTTTTGTGGTTGAGCCACATAAGAAGATTTTTCCAGAAGTTCTACCGGGTTATCCGGTGACTAGCGGGAAGATCTCCAGGAGAGAAAACGAACAACTGTATCTCGTTCGTGCCCCTCTCCCATGGTCGGGAGAGGGATTTTTCTGCCTTATTTTAGGAACAAAATGGGGAAGTATTGAAAATGTCGTTTGTCCGAAGACGATGTTAATATATAAAAAGCTTCTCTCCCTGAAGAGAGAAGCCTTGAAATCATTAAATTGGATTTATTTTTTAATTATCCATTAATGATTGATGTTTTTTCAGCAATTCTACTGTCAGAGGCTGGGGGAATGTTTTCTGGTGGGGCGATTTGGCGTCTGAGACGGCCTGTTCCCCGTGGAAGAGGGGGACGGGATAGGTTTTGATCAACTCCTTGCGGCCTTCGCGGATCATGATTTCAGCCATTTTCATGGTCTCGGGATTGGTGTTGTCACCCTTGTCCGGGATGGCAACAGCCTCCATCAGGGAGAAGGTCCCTTCTGTAGGATCGACATAATCGATGGGAAGCCCCTTCTTTTTGTCGGCTACGGCTTGCTGGCGCAGACCGAAAGCGATGGCGACTTCCCCGGCCCGCAGTTTTTTGAGGGGTGCTGATCCGGAATTTTCCAAATGGGGACCGGCATTGTCAATCATGGCCTTGAGGATTTGCCGTGTTTCTTCTTCTCCATAAGCGTTGACAAGGGCCTGGACCATGAGCCAGGCAGTTGACGAACTCTTGATGTTGGGGATGGAGATGAGTCCTTTATACTCGGGTTTGGCCAGATCCTTTAAGGACTTGGGAACGGCGATTCCACGATCCTCGATGACTTTGGTATTAATGAAGATAGCGCCTTCCTGTCCGGTGATGGGACCGAAGCAGGGATTGACGGGCTTAAGGGGCTCCATGGCAAAAGTCAGGGGAAGGAACATCTTGTTGGCGCTTTGGGCGCTGTCCAGGTAATAGGAGGAGAGCGTCAGCATATCCGCCTCAATGTTTTTACCTTCGGCGATTACTTTGCCACCCAGTTCCGACGTACTGAATGTGGTGAACATGTATTTGTCTTTGTACCCGGCCTTGTCCAGGGCCTGTCCCATGGCGGCGATAGCTTCATCGTCGGCATTGGAGTAAATGATGACCTGTTTTTCTCCCTGGCAGGAGGTCATGAAAGCCATGGTGGCACTTCCGAGGATACAGGCGGCGAGGATGGAACGTAGTTGTTTCATATGGTATGGGTGTGGTTATTGTGCATGACGGTTCTGGGATATCCGTGAGATGACCACCCTGATCACGATATTGGTGAGGAGGATGAGAATCGACATGACAAAGATTTCGTCGAACTTCGCGAAGTGCTGAAGTTCCTTGATTTTCGTGGTGAGCACGGCAGTTCTGGCGCCGACGAGGAAGATGATGGCGCTGATGGTGATCATGCTGTTGATGAAATAATAGGAGAAGATTTCAAGAATTGTGCCCATAGAGTTGGGAATGACGACTCGGAACATCGTCTTGATCCAGCTGTCACCCATGAGGGAGGCTGTCGCTTCCCAACCTTTGTTCATTTTTTCCAGTGAACTTTTACCCATAAGGTAGGGAGTCGTGAAGAAGTGGATGACGTTGCAGACGATGAGGATAAGGAAGGTGTTTTGCAGACTGGTGCCGGAGAAGGCAAAGAGGTAGGCAATGCCGAGAACCATGCCTGGAATGGTGTTGGTGACAAGGGCAATGCCATTGATGATGCTTCGCGCTGCGCCGTGGAGTTCCGACCGGGCCGTGACCAGAGAGGCTCCGTAGGCGAGAACGGTACCTGCGGCGGAGGTAAAGAAAGCGACGAGCAGGGAGTTTTTGTAAATTCCCGTCAGATTGGGTGACTTCAGAAGACGAATAATGTTATCGAACGTCAATGAGGGCTCGTAGGGCCAGCTACGGACGAAAGGTACGACGAACATAACTGCAAAGATGGCGATGATCCCTCCGAGGAGGATCAATGAACCGGAGGCACAAATGGTGTCCCGGACGGGGCTGGACTTGATTTCCTGCCGGGAGATTTTGTTGTAACGGAAGTTGTAGCGTTCCAGATATCCGATCAGGATGATACTGATGATGGACGGCAGGAGCATGATGACGGCGATCGTGGAGCCTCCGGCGAAGTTCGGGATGGCTCCCAGCATTTCATTGTACAGATGGATGGCGACAACATCGAATTGGCCGCCGATGGAGGCGGGGATGCCGAAGTCCGTGAAACTGAGGGTGAACGCCTGGATGAAAGCGGCTCCAAGGGTTCCGACCAGAGGACGAACTGCCGTACAGAAGAAAGTCTGGATCGGAGTGTCTCCCATGATGCGCGAAACGATCGCGAAGTTTTTATCAATGTATTTAAACGTGTTGTTGATGAGCAGGAAGGCGATGGGCAGCGTATAAATGACATACCCGAGAAGCATCCCGTTGAACCCGTAGATGTCAAAGGGCTGGAACCCCAGAATGGTGGTGAGCAAACCTTCTTTGCCGAATGAATAAATGATGACGAAACCGTAGGTGATAGTCGGCAGGAACATCGGGGAAATGGTTAATCCTCCGATGATCTTCCTGATCCTCCCGGGGAGGGCGGTGTTGTTGACCGTATAAGCCAGGAAAAAAGCCAGGATCGTTGTGATCAGAGCGGAAGCCCCCGAGATCAGGAAACTGTTGCCGAATGAGTGGAGGAATCGTCCGTTGGCCAATGTTTCAGCGTAATTTTCCAGCCCGAAACTTCCGTTGGCGGACAGGGATTGCCTCACCAGGTAACCCATAGGCAGGGCGAGGAATACGGCAAAAACGGCGATGACTGCCCAGAAGACGATTTTGATTTCCGATTTTTCCTTATGATGCATAACAACCCCCGAAGAGGGACATGATGTTGTTGCGTTTGATCTCGAGCTGATTCAGGATGAATGTCTTGACAAAGTTATTGCATGGTTGGGAGACGATTTCGACCGGGGTGGAGTATTGGGAAATCCTGCCTTCGTTGAGGATCAGGACTCGGTCGGAAAGAGTCAGGGCTTCTTCCGGATCGTGGGTGACAATGACGGTGGTGAGATTATATTCCCGTGCGATGGTTTTGATACGCGTTTTGATGGATTCCTTAATGACGCCATCAAGGGCGCTGAGGGGTTCGTCGAGGAGAAGGATACGAGGTTTCATGACAAGAGTACGTGCGAGAGCGACACGCTGTTTTTGTCCTCCGGAGAGCTGTTCGATCCTTTTGTCGAGATGTTCGGAGAGTCCTAAAAGTTCAATGAGTTCTTCCACTTCTTTCCGCGAACAGATGTTGGGTTTGTTTTTCAGGCCGTAGGTGATGTTCTGGTAGGCGTTCAGATTGGGAAACAGAGCGTAGTCCTGAAAGACAATATTGAATCCGCGCTGTTGCATGGGGGTGCGGCTGAGATCTTCCCCATCGTAAATGATGGAGCCGCCGTCCATGTCCGTTAATCCCAGGATGACGTTAAGCAGAGTGGTTTTGCCGCTGCCGGATGGTCCGAGGATGGAGACGATTTCTCCTTTCCCTATCGTGAGGCTGATGCCGTTGAGGACGGGGGTGTCGTTATAGATTTTTTTGATATTGTGAAGTTCCAGCATAATTGTGTTTTGGTAAAGGATGGGAAGTTACCGGGTTTTGTTTCCTCGGATGGCGGCTACTTGGTCGACGAGGCGTTCGAAATCTTCCGGGAAGACATCGCCTATATTGCCGATGCGGAAGGTCGGAGCCTCGGAAATTTTACCGGGATAGATGACGAACCCGCGTTGTTTGAGTGCTTCGTAAAAGGCGGGGAAATCGAAGTCTTTTTCCGGATACAGGAAAGAAGTGATAATGGGAGATTGTACGTCGGCGGGGAGAAGAGCTTTGAATCCGAGGCGTTCCATACCTTCGACGAGAATACTGTGGTTTTCCCGGTAACGCTGGTGACGCGCGGCAATCCCTCCTTCGTCATTGAGTTCTTTGAGTGCCTGGAAGAAAGCGCGGACAACATGTGTTGGGGAAGTGAAACGCCATTTGCCATGGCCTTTTTCCATTTCGTTCCACTGGTCGTAGATGTCCAGGGAGAGGCTGCGGGAAGTACCCTTGCAGGATTCTATTTTGGTTCGTTTGGCAATGATGAACCCAAAGCCGGGAACACCCTGGATGCACTTGTTGGCGCTGCTGATGAGGAAGTCGATGTTTAACCCATCGATATCGATGGGGATACCTCCGAAACTGCTCATGGCATCAACGATGAAAGTGAGTTCATGTCCTTCTATAGCTTTGGCGACTTCTTCGATGGGGTTGATGATACCTGTTGTCGTTTCGCAGTGTACCATGGCGAGATGGGTTGTGTCCGGGTGCTCGACAAGGGCTTTGAGGACGACATCGGCGGTGACCTGCAGGGTTTCCTTCAGAGATATGATGGCGTAGTTCAGGCCGTGGTAGCGGGCGATGTCCCCCATGCGTTTCCCGTAGGCTCCGTTGGAGACAATGAGAAGCTTGTCTTCCGGCTTGACTGCACTGCCGAGGACGGCTTCTACGCTGTAGGTGCCGCTGCCCTGCAGGAGGACTGAGGTATAGGAATTGTCCAGTCCGGTGATGCGAAGCAACTCCTGGCGGATGACGGAGACAATGCCTTCGTTGTAGTCTTTGTCCCAGGTACACCAGTCCTGAAGCATGGCTTCGCGGACGGAGGGGGATGTGCTCAGGGGGCCGGGTGTGAGGAGGAGGTAATTTCTCATATGAAGTAAAAAGCTTGAGGTTGTTATATTATCCGTTGAATTTGTTGATGGTGTCGATGCAGGCGGGAAGATCGGTGATGGAATCGATAACGTAGTGGGCTCCTGCGGTAAGCATGCGTTGGCGGACTTCCGATTTCATCGCGTTGATTTTTCCGGCGGGAAGGTTGCCGTATTCTTCTTCCGAAAGACCGAGTTCGTTGCTTCCGGTGATGATGCCGACAGTGTGGACTTTGGCATTAATCCCTTCCCGGATATCTGCAATGGTGTCCCCGACTTTGACGACTTGGTCGACGGAGGGGATGGCCAGGTCGATCATGTTTTGGTAGATCATGTAAGGCGCTGGGCGGCCGGAGGGCAGATTGGTAGGAGTGACAAGGTTGTCGACCACGTAGCCTTTGGCTGCGGCTTCAGGACGAACGATATCCATCATGGCTGCCGTGTAGCCTGTGGTGGAACCGATTTTGATGCCTTGTGCTTTGAGTGCTTCGAGTGTTTCGATAACGCCGGGGATGGGAGTCGTGAAATCCTTGAGCGAGGCGAAGAGATGTCGTTCGAAACTTTCGTACATTCCGAGGACATCCTCTTCCGTCCAATCCCTGCCATGAACTGCCCGGAATTGTTCGCGGATTGGAGGCATTGAGAGGATAGCGCGGATGTGATCGATTTTCAGCAACCCCATCGGTTCCCGTGCCTGGCGGTAGGTGATTTTAATGTTTTTCTCGGCAAAGACGCGGAGGAAGACATGGAGGGGGGCGAAGCAGCCGAAATCGATGGCGGTACCCGCCCAGTCCATAATGATGCAGTTGATTTTGCTCATGGCGTTGTATGAAGATCCAATGTTGGATATTTTGATAAAAGAACGGACCAGTGTGCCGAACGGATCGAACCTATCCGAAACACACTGGTCCGCTAAGAAATTTACTGTGTCTTTATCGTAACAAATTCTTGGGGATGATGATTTCTTTAGAAGTTGAGATAGGCACCACAGATAAACTGCCAACCGGTGAATCCGGCGTTTTTGGCTTTGTTTTCCTGACTGACGGTGGAGTTGCAGTATTCCATCATTGTCATGATTTTCAGACGGGAAGGTTCTGCGCTATAGACGTAGAAGTTGAACCCGCCACCGATGGCATAGTAGGAATCGGCGTAGCCCGGAGATTGTCTTTGGAGAGCCTTGACATAGCGGTTTTTGCCGACGTTGACGGCATTGTCGCCAGAGGCAAACTGGAAACGGGCCACGGCCTCGACGTGATCTGTGATGGAGTAGGTGGGCAGCACGACAAGACCGAACATATCGTCGGCGTCCTTGTTGTTGCTCTTGAGTGCCCAAAGCCCTTCAACGGTAATGCCGAATTTACCTTGCTTGCCGATGTAGTAGGCGGACAAAACGTCTTCGTTCTGGGAACCGACGAAAGTACTGCTTCTACCGGCCAGAGGCTTGTCCGCATCGGCAAAGCTGTGAACCCAGTCAATGTAGAAACGCCCCTTGTCCAGAAGGATCTTGTCAAGACCATAGGAGAGTTCCACCGTGGTGAAGCAATTTTCCCATGTACCCCAGATTTGTTTATTGGAGTCGCTTGTTCCCGACCAGATGCCGATGTAGTAGCCGAGTTTGTCCTTTTTGGTGTCGTTGGCAGCCCAGAACCCCCAGACGGAGTCAAAGAGGACAGTCGATTCGACGATGGAGAATTCCGGCACTTTGAGGGAACTGGATGAAACGCGGTTTTCGGCGTAGATTTCCGGGTTGGTTTTACCGAAGGCGAAAGTGTAGCCCTTGTCCTTGTAATTGTATTGGATGAATGCTTCGTAGAGGCTGGCTGACGTTTGGCTGTGATCATCCCAGGATCCCTGGGATTTGTTCCAGGAACCGGTGCTGTTTACGCCTCCGATGTTCCAGACGTTTTGGAGTTTGAAGTCATTCAATACTTTGGCGTTCCAGCCCGCACGGAAACGGCGGTATCCGTCCGTCCAGTTGCGGCTGCCGTCATAGTTGCCGACTTGTCCGTCCACCCATCCGGCCTGGTATTGCATGCGGAGGCTGACGTTGACTTCCTGAATATAGGGGTTGTTACTGTTTTTATAGAGATGTACTTTCTTTTGGGGTGCGAGCCCGAAAGCCTGATCCCAGAAGTAGATGTTTTTGGTGATGGAAGGAGTAACCTCCGGTTGCGTTGCGGCAACTGTCGTCGGTGTGGCGGCTCCGGCAAGTTGGATCATGGAAGCTCCTGCGAGCAACGATGTCAGAATGAGGGGAGTGTTGTTGTTTTTCATAAGCTACGATTCGCAGAGTAACCATTTTTTTCAGGACGAGAACGGATTTATGGTTAGGAAATGGACACATAAGTGACCGTTTTGTTGCGTCATTTGTATAGATTTCTTGGAGAAGTGTTGATCGCTTCCGTCTCTGATTGGTCTAATCGGTATGTATTCGGTAGCAGATCAGGTTGTTGACATATTGGAGCAGTCCGGGATCAAAAGGATCTACGGTATAGTCGGGGACAGTTTGAATCCCATTACGGATGCCCTCCGCCGGAAAAAGACGATTGAATGGATCCATGTCCGTCATGAAGAAGTCGCAGCGTTTGCCGCTAGTGCGGAGGCGCAACTGACCGGCAGTCTGGCCGTATGCTGTGGCAGTAGCGGCCCCGGCAACTTGCACTTGATCAACGGTCTTTTTGATGCTCACAGAAGCCATGCCCGGGTTTTGGCTATCGCCTCCCACATTCCGCAAAGCCAGGTTGGAGTGGATTATTTTCAGGCAACTCATCCGGAAGAATTGTTCCGCGAGTGCAGTGTTTATTCCGAACTGGCATCGGAACCGGAGCAGGTTCCCCGCGTGTTGCTTTCAGCGATCCAGCATGCCTATGCGCGTCAGGATGTTGGCGTGATTGTTCTGCCGGGAGATGTTGCCGCCTCCAAGGCGGAGGGCCGGGAACTGGTGCATCCCCCCGCGTTTTCCAATCCGCGGCTCGTGCCTGCCGATTCTGAAATCAAGGCTTTGGCGGAATTAGTGAATGCGAGTGAAAAAATTACGTTCTTTTGCGGGATTGGCTGTGCCGGCTCGGAACACAAGATTGCGGTCCTGGCTCAAAAATTAAAAGCTCCCGTCGCCTATACGTGGCGTGGCAAGGAAATCTTCGAATACGACAACCCCAATGGCGTGGGAATGACGGGGCTTCTTGGATGGGGTGATGCCTACGAGGCGATGAAGCGGTGCGATTTACTGGTGATGTGGGGAACGGATTTCCCCTATCAGAATTTTATTCCTACCAATGTCAAGGTCGTGCAAATCGACATCCGCGGAGAGTACCTTGGCCGTCGCTGTCGACTGGATCTGGGAATTTGCGGCGATGCGGGATCGACGGCGGATGCCCTTGCTCCATTGGTTCATACCAAGGATAATGGCATTCATCTGACAGAGTCCCTCAAGAGACATGGACACCAGATCAAGAAAATGAATGCCTACATTGAGCCGGATTCGGAAAAGCCCCCCATTCGTCCGGAACACCTGACGACAGCCCTCAATGCTCTGGCGGACAATGATGCCGTGTTCACAATTGATACGGGAACTCCCTGCATATGGGCGGCCCGCTATATTTGTGCGACGAAAGGCAGGAATTTGATCGGTTCCTTCTCCCACGGGTCCATGGCGGATGCCATGCCGATGGCAATCGGGGCTCAGGCTGCCTTCCCGGGAAGACAGGTGATTGCCTTGTGTGGCGACGGTGGATTCTCCATGCTGGCAGGAGATCTCATTACTGTGGCCCAGTACAAACTTCCCATCAAGCTTGTCGTCTATAATAACGACTGTCTTGATTTCATCCAGTTGGAGATGGAGGCTGCCGGGCTTGTCCCGAGTCAGATTGATTTGCATAACCCATCGTTTGCGGATTTGGCGAGAGCTGTCGGCATCCGTGGATTCCGCCTCGAAAAGCCGTGCGATATCGAACGCCTTGTCAAAGAATTCCTCGACTATCCCGGCCCGGCTTTGCTGGATGCCGTCGTGGACAGGAATGCCATTTCACTGCCTCCTTACATCAGTATCGGGCAGGCTGCTTCGTTTTCCCTGTCTATGGTCAAACAGACATTGAACGGGGAAGTCGGGCAGGTGTGGGACACTCTGGCGGGAAACCGCAAACTATTTTGATCCTTCCCGGCGTCCGAGCGTGGTTTCCAGCAGGGGCTTGTTCTCTATATCGTAGGCTTGAGCCTTGATGGTGCCGTTTTCGATGTCAAGACGGACGGCGCTTTTATTGCTGCCGACGAGGATAGGAAAATTGCGCTTGCCGGGAACCGGTTCATGATAGGCGAATCGGTGCGTGTGCCCTGCGACCATGAGATCGACGTTTGCGTTGTTGAGGATTTTGAGCATTTTGTCGCTGGCATCTTTCATGCCGTGGCTTTGTCCGTCGGGAAGTTTGCTGTTGTATTGTTCGATTTCCGAGATCGGGAAATGGCTGAAGACGATGCGGCAGGCTGCCTGTTTGTATTCGGGTGTTTCAACGACTTTGGAGAGCCATTTGGCTTGTCGGGTACGGTAGGTATCGAAATCGACGAGGCCGAAGTATTCCCGGTGGTCGTTCGGTTTGTCTTCCCCGGTATCGAGGAAGACGAAGAATGTGTTGCCTATGCGTTGCGTTCCGTAAATTTCCCCATTGGTGCGGGGTGTGTAGGCAGGGATCATGCGGGCGACGGGGCCGCGCGTTTCATGGTTGCCGCGGACGAAGATGAAAGGCTTGTTTTTAGCGAACATCTCGGTACTGGCATCAATGTAGCTTTTGAAGGCCCAGTTTTTTTCGAAACTGTTGCTCAACATGTCCCCCACATAGAAGATGGCGTCGCAGGTATTGTAGTCTCCGAACTTGAGTAGATCCTTCAACTGGTCCGTGTGGTCGTGGACATCGCTCATGGCGATTACGGAACAGGTGGTGGCTTGCGGATCGAATGTTTTGAAATCGTACCAGGGCGAGGCGATTTCTTCTCCAAACGTTACCCGGTAGGGGGCGAATTTAGTAATTTCCTTGGAATGGAGTTTGTACTGGTAGGCCGTGTTGGGCTTGAGGTCGGGAATGCGGATGGCATGAAGCGTGTTGTCGGCTTCTTTCAATCCGTCTTTGGATGTCCAGTATGATTCTCCGGGAGCTTGTTCTCCGGCGCTTTTTTCCCGGATTTCTACCCAGGAATAACCTTTGCCGGATGTGGTGAAAACGATGGTGACACCGTCGTCTGTCAATTCCTGCAGGTAGGGGCCGTGATCGAATGAGTAGTTTTCGGCAGAGCAGACGAGAGCTGTTGCAGCAGACAGGCAGAAGATCGGGAAAAGAGCGTTTTTCATCTTGATGTGGTACGATTTTCAGAGAGATATTCTTTCAGGAATGGAAGAATACTGGAAGATTTCGCTTCTTCATCGCGTATATACCGGGATATGAAGCTATCTTCTCTTGCTTATCTTTCGTTGATGCCTATGTTATGGTCCTCGCAGGCGGCCGAACCGAGAGAATGGATGCCCTTGCCGGATGGAAAAAACAATCGTAGTCTGGGGGTAAAATCCCAGGATGGAGCTGCGTTGGTTGTAGACGGTTTGCTCAAGGCGGGAATGCCGAAATTGGCGCATGTCCCGGCTCAGGAAGCCAATTTGGAAGTAACGGCCGAGTTGAAGGTGCCGGAAAATCCGGAACAATGGTCATCCGGAGCGATTGCCCTGATTGGGCCCAATGATCGCGATGTGGCTTATGGCATGGTCATTTTTAATGAAAACGGAAGGATGAAATCCGGATTTTATGGGGAATCAATGGTGGAACGATCTTTCAAAAAAGGAGGGACGATTCTTCTGAAACTCCAGGTCAGTGACGGGGAACAGCGTTTTAAGGCTTGGGACAAGGGAGCTCCGGAACCGGTCGGTTGGGATTCTGTGTCGGCTGTCAAATTGCCGCAAATTGCCTTTGTCGGCGTGCGGACGTATGCCATGAAAGGGTATTTTTCCCGGATCAATTGTACGGAGGGGAATGTCCAGCCCCCTCCTTGTGTGGTGTTGAAGGATGGACGGGTAGGCGCTTCGTTTGACAAGCAGAGCGGGTTGTTGCGCGAACTGACGCTGAATGGGGGCAAAGTGGAATTGTTCCGGGGGGATCTTGGCGGACCCAGTCTGAAGTTGGTGAGGAAGAGCGGCGGAGAGACCCGGCCCGTGATGAAGTTGCTGTCCGAATCCCCCGGCGCTTTTTCCTTCGAGGGCAGTGACGGCAATTTGCAAGCCGGACTGACATATGCCGTGGAGGATGACGCTCTGGCTGTCAAGATACGGGTCAAGAATACAGGAGATGAGGAATTATCTGCCGATACTCTCCAACTGAATTTGGGGATTGATACCTGCATGATCAGTTATCCTCAGTGGGACACCCGGCATTTTCCCTCGTTCCTCCGTTGTGAACCGACTCATTTCTGGGGGTATGCGATGTCTCCTCAAGGGAGCATTGTCGGCATCTTTTCTCCAGACCCCGTCTCATCCTGGCATCTGCATTACAATAACGGAGGACACCGGATCAATGGCATTGTTTTGGATCTCCTCGCGGATCAACCTCTGCCGTCCAGATATCCGCAGCAATCTTCCCTTCTGAAACCCGGAGAAGAACGTACATGGACGGTTTATCTGGCCGATGTTCCGTCGCTGGCCGATGTTCCGTCTGTTGCGGCCAGATACACGGGAGCACCTTTCGGCACGACTGACAAGTATACAGGTGAACCCGGTGAAGAAGTGGAAATTGCCTTGGCTGGCCCGGGGGCTTCCGTGGAATGGGCCTTGTGCGGTCAGTCCGCCACGCCCATTCGCATGCAGGACGGAAAAGCTGTGGTGACATTGCCGGAGACGCCTGGATTTTACCGCCTTCGTATCAAGAACGGTTCCGGCAAGGAATCGGAAATGGTTCTGACTGTCAGGCATCCATGGTCCTGGTACATGGACGGAGCCCGCAAGTGGGCGGTGAAAGCGAAACAGAAAGCGGGAACCCATGTCGAGGGATGGTATGGATTCTTCCCTTCATTCCGGTGGAGCCAGTTTGAGCCGGACAAGGAGCTGGATGAACAATTGGACAAGGATTTCAACGAATTGTTCCCCACGATGTACAATCTCGAAACGATGCAACCGACTGCTCCTGCCCTGCCACACCGCATCCAGAATCACGCCTGCGCGGCTTCCCTTTATGCACAACGCTACCTCCTGACGGGAGACATCAAGGATCTGGAACGTGCTGCCATGTTGTGTGATTTCGTGATGAAAACGCAGAAGGAGGATGGTGCCTATCGCAGCGGTAGAACTCATTATACAAGCGTGATTTACATCGGCAAGTCCATCATGGAAGTCATGGATGTCGAACGCAGACTGTCCGCATCCGATCCGGTTTGGAAGGAACGGTACGATCGCCAGTACGCTTCCGTGGAGAAAGCCATGGACGACCTGGCACGCAACCTCGACAACATTGAGACGGAAGGCGAAATGACGTTTGAGGACGGCATGATTTCCTGTTCCTACACCCAGCTTGCCCAATGGGCTCGTTCTTTCGCCCGTCCGGAAAAGAAGGCAGGATATATCAAAGCAGCCGAGGAGCTTGTGGCCAAGCACCGTTGCCTGTCACAGATCGTCCAGCCGGATAGCCGTATGAATAATGCCTCGCTTCGGTTCTGGGAATCCCAGTACGATGTGCTCTGGTGTCCGAACCTGATGGGTTCCCCGCATGGCTGGAGTGCCTGGCGTCTCTACGGGCTTTTTGACCTGTATCGTTTGACGGGCAAGCTGGATTACCTCCGCCAGGCCATGAACGGCATGGGATCCTGTGCCAATTTGCTGGACCCTGTTTCCGGAGAACTGCACTGGGCATTCATGGTCGATCCGCGGATTGCTACATCGGTGTTTACTCCAGATCCCGATCATCCCGGCAAAGGCAAATTTGTGCCTCAAACCTTGGGAGAACAGCCTATCCCGATGATATCGTCATGGTGGAAGGCGCCGTATGCTACGGCGGTTTTCGGATACGGGACTGGTCCGAATGCACAGGGCGGCTCCTGCGACAACGATGTGCACGAAATCTTCAAGTGCCTCGGCGAACATGTGCTGACGACAACATGGTTGTATGTCGGCAAGGACGGCATACCGGAAATCTGGAACGGCAAGGTGGAACGCAAGGGAGATACCTACCGTGTGATTCCCTCGGAAAAATACGTCTCTGAAGTACATGTCAACACGACCCTGCCGATCAAGCTGGAAGTCGCTTTCCCCGGTACTGATGCTCCAGTCACGTGCGATATGCAGCCCGGCATGGAATCCGTGATGAAGAAGTAATTTCTTCTCCGATTGGTTACGCCATTCTCCGGCCCGTCCAGCTTTCCTCTGGGCGGGCCGTCTTTTTGACTGTGAAACTAGAGTGCAGGCGATAGCAACCTGTGAACATTTCGATTGATAAAGAACTGCCCTGCCGCCTGGAAGGAGGCTGCAGGGCAGGGGCATGATCGTAGGAAGCGATCAAGGAAAGTCGGAAAATCAGAATTGGATTTGCACCCAACCGGGGAATTCTCCGCTTTCGTCCTTGAGGTTGGGACGGGTGCGATTGGAGTTGTAGCTAAGATAGTGTTCCGTACCGCCGTTGGAATATTGGGCAAGGAGGAACGAGATATGGTTGTTGTCCAGCCAGGCGCGGAGGTGTTGACGACCATTGGATTCGATGGTGACGGTATTGCCCTGGGGATCGGATAGGGAACCGGTGATCAAATTGTGCTTGGTGGAGCGGAAGTCGTTGGAACCATGTTCATTGCCGTCCAGGGACCAGGCATGTCGCGGGGTTTCCCAGTTGGCGTGGTAGTCCTGCAGGGTTTCCGGGGCAAGAGCTCTGGCCTTGCCTTCGGGGCGCCCGATATGGTCGTCGGGGTAGGCTGTCCATGTGGTCATGCGTTTCCAGGCCAGCTGGTCGTAGGAACGAGGCAAGTCGAATCCGATGCCGATTTGCCGACTGTCGTAAGGCAGTTTTTTCAGGTTGATTGTGTAGTCGACGCGCAATTTGCCGTTTCCATTGATGGAGTAGATGAATTCGACAGGGACATCGCCGAATTTGCCGGAGACATGGACGGAGGCAAGGCCGTCTTTTTCCTGCCAGGTCATGGAGTCCTTTTTCCAGTTTTTGAGGGAAGGTGAAGAAAAGACGGTGACTTGGTTCGGGTTGTCAATAGGGATGAAATCGACGACCTGGTTTTCGCGCAGCATGGGGATGGCGTACATTTTCATGCCTCCTGTGACGATGTCCTGACCGTTTTTAGCGATGGTTTCAGGCAAGCCGGTTTGTTCCGGGATGCGGAAGGTAACGTTGCCTGACTGGATGTCGAGCATACCGTCCTTTTGGGTGATGACCGGAACGGACGCGGATTTCATGGAGGGCATGGGATAACTGGCGGTGAAATGGCGCGGCAGTTTTTCTATGGCGACGTCGAAGCCTCGCTTGTCCTTGAAACGAAGCGTCAGTTCGTCTCCCTTCATGGAATGTGGAATGATCAGGGTACCCTGTTCCATGGGGGCTACATCTACGCTGACGATACCGGATTGGTCCCCGTCCGTCCATTCGACGTCAAGTGTGTTCAGGTTCCGTGTGTTGAAGCGGTTTTCCAGGGATACGACGGTCTGGTTGCCGATAGTTTGGAAATGACGGCTTGTGACGCGGACAGGTGAGTAGGCCATTTTCATGTGCCAGTATTCGGGCTTGGGACGGCGGAATCCGTCGATGACTCCCCATTCCCCGCCACCCATGATGGGTTTTTCTCCCTTGGGGTAGTACATTTCGTCGATGCCGCACCAGATGCCGAGGCCCATGATGGCAGGGGACGTCTGCATGTTGTCGACGAAGTATTTGGCATAGTCTCCCCAGAGATCCCGCAGGGAGGGATCCGTCATGTTCTCGGAGGTGTTGTAGCAATTGACGTGGAGTGCTTCGTCGAAGACTATCGGGCGGAAGTAGTTGTCGTACTTCATCAGCCCTTGCCAGCCGGGGTAGTGCTTGGTACCGACATCAAGGTCGCGCTTGATGCCAAAGTATTCGGAGTGCGAGAATTTGACGGGAATGTCCGGCGTGGTTTCCTTGGCCAGTTTGAGGCATGGAACGTACCGGGGCGACCAATAGCTTTCATTGGCGATGGACCAGACGAGGATACTGGGATGGTTTCGGTCGCGCATGAGCATGGATTTGAAATCGTAGAGGACGAGTTCGGCCCTTCGGCGCGAGTTGTCAGTGCGGTCCCAACAGACGGAGGCTTCGTCTTCGAGGAAGATGCCGTAGCGGTCACAGAGGTCGACGAGGTATTCGTCGGGGGAATAGTGGGAGGTGCGAATGTAGTTGCAGTTTGCATCGCGGAACATCTGGATGTCCTTTTTGAGAATTTCCTTGTCCGGGATGGCGCGGCCATAGTAGGGATGGATGTCGTGGTGGGCGACGCCGTGAAGTTTGACGGGCTTGTTGTTGACGAAGAGGGAGTTTCCCCTTGTTTCAATTTTGCGGAAACCGATGTTGCGCGTGACGGTTTGCAGATCTCCTCCGGGATGTTTCAAGGTGAGTTCCGCAGAGTAGAGGTAGGGATGTTCGGCGTGCCAGAGTTCCGGGGAGTCGATAGCGACACCCTTGATGGTTAATTTGCCTCCCCGGGTCACTTCCAGTTCTTGTGCAGCAACGGAGCCGGTTTCGGGCGGAAGTCCTTCGACTCCTTTTTTCTTCAGGACGAAACTGGCCTGAAGCTTGTCTCCTTCTTTGAACCCGGCAAGATCGAATTCGATGTCCATCGTGGCTTTGCGTAGATCGTCGGAGAGATTTGTCTTGCAGAAGAGATCGGAGATGTGCGTCTGGGGCAGGGCGAAGAGGGTGACGCTGCGGAGGATACCTCCGACCTGGTGCTTGGCATAATGGGAAATGCGGGATGTTGCGGAGATTTCGGATTCGCTGCGGACGAGAAGGGAGACGGTGTTTCGTCCCGGCTTGAGTAAGTCGGTGATGTCGAATTCGAACGGTACCATCGATCCCATGTGGGTACCGGCTTCCTTACCGTTGATGAAGACGCGGCATTCGCTCTCGACGGCCCCGAAACGGAGGACGGTACGTTTACCCTGCCAGTCGGCAGGGATCGTGAAATCGCGGAAGTAGCCTGCCCACTGGCCTTTCTCCACCCGGTAGCCGGGCATGTACCATTCCGACGGGACGAAGACGGAATCCCAGCCGGGAAGTCCGGCGAGAGAGTCTTTACGTTCGAATCCTGTTTCCGGCCTGGGGTTGAACAACCAGTTGCCATCAAGCGTCATCTGCGGATTTTGCACTCCGGGGATTCTTGAGGGAATGGGTGTATGACGAACGGAAACTCTCTGGTTGATGGAGTCGTATTCTTTCTGGACTGAATCGAAAGTCAGTTCTTTTTCCTGGGCCTGAGCCTGGTGGAAAAGAGGGGCGGACGAAAGAAGAAGCACTGCAAGTGGGGAAGAAAGGCGGAACATAGAGATGGGAAAGAAATGTTGTTCTCCGAAGAGGAGCGGTAAGAATATATACGCAGAGGGAAAGAATTTCTTTCCCGCTTTTTTTGTCCGCGAGCGAATCGTGGTGGAAAACGCATTTTGATAGACACGAGAGGCAGGAGACGTTATAGAGGATACAAGTATTTGCTTTTTCATGCAGGATTTCTTCACATTCGATTATTTGAGTTCCTACGGGATCTATTCCATTATTGCGGGCATTTCTACGATTGTGGCGGTGTTCTTGTCGATCATGATGGTTTTCGGAATCGGGAGTGGAGGGGATATGGATTTTGACGCCGGCGGAGGCGATGTCCACGCGGATACCGATTTGCATGTGCTTTCCCTTCGGTCGATTGTCGGTTTCTTCCTCGGTTTCGGCTGGGGCGGCATCATGGCCATGGATGCGGGACTGAGCCGTTGGGGTACGGTGGGGGTGGCATTGGGAGTCGGCCTGCTCATGTTCGGAGCGATTGTACTTCTTATGCGGATGGTGTACGGGATGCGTTCGGACGGTACGTTGAAGTACGAAACCCTCGTCGGGATGACAGGCAAAGTGTATGTGACTGTTCCTCCGGGAAAGGCCACGGGAGGACAAGTGCTTGTGTCCCATCCGAACCAATTGTTGTATTTGCCAGCCATTCAGGAAGGTGAGGTGCCTTTGCGGGCCGAATCCCCCGTTAAGGTTGTCGCTGTCAATGCAGGTATCCTGACGGTCGAAGCTTTATGATTTTTTTGTCAGTCCGGAGCCTGCCTGGATGGCGGAGCTTCCGTTACTATTGTGTCTTTTCCCTTAAACCAATAAATAGATAATACCATATGAATATAATAGCCGAGATCCCCGCAATTCTTCCAGTTGCCGCTTTGATCCTGTTTATTATCGTTGTGTCCTCCTGGCTGTTCAGCCGGTACAGGATGTGTCCCCCCGATAAAATCCTGATCGTTTTCGGGAGGGTTGGTTCAGGCCAGCCGGCTCGTTGCTACCATGGCGGTTCGACTTTTGTGCTGCCGGTGTTCCAGTCCTACAGCTATCTGGATTTGAATCCGATCAATATCGACGTTCCTTTGCAGGGAGCCCTTTCTTCGCAGAATATCCGTGTGGATGTGCCGTCTTCGTTCATCGTAGGCATTTCTACATTGCCGGACATCATGCAGAATGCCGCTGCCCGTTTGCTGGGACGTTCCCGCGAAGAAATCCGCAGCCTGGCTACGGAAATTATCATGGGGCAGATGCGTGTCGTGATCGCTTCCATGACGATTGAAGAAATCAACTCCGACCGTGAAAAGCTTATCAAGGGTATTACTGAAGGCGTCGATGTAGAATTGCACAAGGTCGGCCTTCACCTGATTAATGCCAATATTACGGACATTCAGGATGCCTCCGGGTATATCAATGCCCTGGGGCAGGAAGCTGCCGCCCGCGCGATCAATGACGCCATGATCAAAGTAGCTGATGAAACGCGCCGTGGTGAAATCGGCAAGGCTGAAGCCGAAAAGGAACAGAGCGTCAATGTGGCTTCGGCTCGTGCCGAGGCTATTGAAGGCCAGAACGAGGCTGCGATTAAGATTGCAGAATCCCAATCACGGTTGAAAGTTAAGCAGGCGGAAGCCAAGAAGATATCCGAAATTGCCGAGAAGGTTCAGGAAGCCAAAACCTTGGAAGAAGCCTATCTGGCTGAAAAAGAAGCTGAATTGAAGCGTGCCGAACGCGAACGGGCTACTCAGGAAGCCAACGTCCTGGTGAGTGCCCAGATTCAGAAACGGGAACGCGAAGTCCAGGCCGAAGCGACGGCTGCCGTTCTCAAGCTGGAACAGCAAGGTAAGGCTGATGCTCTCTTGATTGAGAAACAGGCCGAAGCCGAGGCTATCAGAAAGCTGGCGGAGGGCGAATCCCAGGCATTGCTCCTTAAAAAGCGCGCTGAAGGTGAAGGTATCGAGCTGGTGGGTAAAGGTGAGGCTGCTGCCGTGGAAGCAGTGCTGGCCGGCAAAGCCCATGGCTTTTTGCAAATTGTGCAGGCCGCCGGCTCCGCAAATGCCGCCTCCAACCTGCTGGTGACGGAACAGCTTACCAAGATCGTTGAATATCAGACGAATGCCGTGTCCAGTCTCAAATTTGACAAAGTTGTCGTTATGGGCAACAGCAAGGAAGCATCCGTGGGCGGGTTTGTTCAAAACCTCGTCAAGGATACCCTGCCTCTGCATGAACTGGGCAAGAGCGTAGGGTTGGAACTGCCGGGATTCCTCGGCAAACCGGTGGATGCCTCTGCACCTGCTACTTCGGTCGAGGTTCCTCCTGCCCGGGTTGAAGAATAAATTATAGAGCCATGAGCCGGCGGGAAGCAATTCCCGCCGGTTTTTTATTGTGTTTGAATGAGGCAGCGGGAAATGTCGGCTTGCTACCGGTTTCGGTTTTTTTGTTGAGAATGGGTTGGCGGAATGTTGTTGAGGCAGAAAGATTTTGGGATACTTCTATTGCCAGTGTCCGTTTTGTCACCCAAAAGTTGTCGTTAATTGGGCGGGAACAGGGGATATGTGATGCGCCGGCAGGTTTTTGCCTCCGGTATAACCCATACAGACACTATGTTAAAAAATCTGTTCATCATGCTGTTCTCCGTTGCCTCCGTTTCCGTCTCCCACGCGGAAATGAACCTCAATGGCGCCGGCGCTTCATTCCCGGCTCCCGTCTATCAGGCCTGGACGTTTGACTATTCCGCTAAAAATCCGGAGGTCAAAATCAACTACCAAAGCCTTGGCTCCGGTGCCGGAATTAACCAGATCAAAGCTGGAACGGTTGATTTCGCAGGGACTGACAATCCTCTTTCCCTTCAAGAGCAGAATGAAGCTGCTCTGATCCAGTTCCCGATGTTGACGGGAGGCGTTGTCGTGATCGTCAACATTCCGGGCATTGCCTCCGGTGCATTGAAGCTCGACCAGCAAACCCTTGCCGATATCTATCTCGGTAAGATCACCCGTTGGAATGACGATGCCGTCAAAGCATTGAATCCCGACCTGAATCTTCCCGACCTGAAGATCACGGTCGTGCGCCGTTCCGATTCCAGCGGTACGACATTTATTTTCACCGATTATTTGAGCAAAATTTCCTCCGAATGGAAGGAAAAGGTTGGTTCTGGTCCGTCCGTCAAGTGGCCTGTCGGTCTTGGTGGTCAAAAAAATCCCGGTGTGTGCAACAACGTTGCCAAGATCAAGGGCAGCATCGGCTACACGGAATACACCTATGCGGTGGAGTCCAATCTGAATTGCGCGATTCTGAAGAACCGCGAAGGCGTATTTGTTTCCCCCAGCGTGGAAACTTTCTCTGCCTCCGCTTCCAATGCGGACTGGCGGAACGCCCCCGGCTTATGCATGGCTCTGACGGATACTCCCGGTGAAAAATCCTGGCCGATTACGGGTGTGACGTACATCCTGATCCGCAAAGATCTTGCCGCCGATAAGAAGGCCGCTCTTACCCGTTATTTCAACTGGTGCTTTACGGAAGGCGCTCCTAAGGCGACGCAATTGAATTACGTGCCTCTGCCTGAAAATGTAGTCGGCCTGATCAATGCCGGCCCTCTGAAAAAGTAATCCCCATTACCCATACGCTCTGAAGGAACTCGCCATGTCTAAGACGGACCAATTGTTTAGAACCGTTTGCCTGGCCTGTGCTTCTCTGATCGGATTGTTGATGCTCAGCATATTCATTCAGCTGGGCATCAACTCCGGGGATGCCTGGAGCCGTTTCGGCATCGGGTTCCTCTGGTCGGATTCCTGGGATCCGGTTGCGAAGGAGTACGGTGCCTTGCCCAATATTCTGGGGACGCTGCTGACGACGGTTATCGCTCTTGTGCTGGCCTTGCCCCTGTCGTTTGTTTCGGCCATGTACGTGGTTGATTCCCCTCCATGGGTGAACCGGACATTGAGTCAGGCTATGGATTTGCTGGCGGCTATCCCAAGTGTAATTTACGGGATGTGGGGGTTGTTTGTCCTCGCCCCGCTGATGCAGGAATACGTGCAACCTTTTCTAGCGGAAACGCTGGGATTGGAGAAAGTGCCGGTGATCAGTGCCATCCTCGGCAAGGATTACAACGGATTCGGATTTCTGACGGCAGGTTTGATATTGGCATTGATGATCCTGCCCTACATGAGTGCGATCATGCGCGATGTATTCAAGATGACTCCTCCGATGCTGCGCGAATCCGCCTTCGGTATCGGTTGCACCAAACTGGAAGCCGCCCGCGACGTCATTGTCAAGTACGGTATCCGCGGAATCTTGGGCGGTGTATTCATTGGCCTTGGCCGGGCACTGGGGGAAACGATGGCGGTACTTTTCGTCATCGGCAACATGATGGATATGCCTCATGGGATATTCTCCAGCGGTACGACGATTGCCGCTACACTTGCCAACAACTTTGCCGAAGCGGACGGGTTGCAGAGAAGCACTCTGTTCGCTCTTGGGTTGATCCTGTTGATTATGTCATTCGGTATTCAGGTTTTCGCCCAATACTATCTGTTCGCTACAGGGGCCAAACGCGGTGAGGAACATTGAACTATGAAGAATTCTCAACAATTTGATACGATCATGAAGGAGCGCCCGATGGGATTCCGCAAACTGTCGGACTGCCTGCTCCGCATTTTTTCCCTATTCTCGATTGTGGTGGCTGTTGGCGGGATGGCATGGATTCTCGGAACGGTCGTTTACCATGGTATCGGGGTAATCGACTGGAGTTTCCTGACTAATCCGTCGAAACCTTACGGAAGTTCGAACTCCGGTATTGCCAATGCTTTGCTCGGGACCGTGTATGTGACGCTGGGCGCCGTGATCATGGCCGTGCCGCCAGCGATGGCCGCCGGGATCTATTTGGCCGAGTTCGGAAAATACGGGAAGTTTCCGAAGTTGATTCGTTTCAGCGCCAATGTGATGATGGGGATTCCATCCATCATCGTCGGATTGTTCGTGTACGGGTTGATCGTGGTGCCGACGGGACATTTTTCCGGATTTTCCGGGTCTTTTGCCCTGGCAATTATCATGTTCCCCGTGGTGATGCGTACGACCGAAGATATGATGGCTATGGTACCCAATACTCTGCGGGAGTCGGCCCTTGCCCTCGGGATGACTCGAACGAGGACGACTTTGTGCCTCGTCACCCGTGCTTCGAAAAACGGGCTTGTCACCGGAGTTTTGCTCTCTTTGGCCCGCGTTAGCGGCGAGACGGCACCGCTTCTGTTCACAGCTATGTTCGCCGATGCATGGCCGACGGATTATTTTTCCCAGCCGACTGCCAACATGCCCGTCCTGATTACGGAGTACTCTATGAACTCTCCCTTTGAGTCCATGCAGGCTGCGGGGTGGGGAGCTGCCCTGATTATAGCGGCAGTCATCTTGATTATCAATATTTCAACACGAATCATCTTCAATGACAGACAACATAAAAACTAAGATTTCGGCTCGTAATCTGAACTTTTTCTACGGAACTCATCAGGCTTTGTTCGACAACAATCTGGACATTGCCGAACACAGGATTACTGCAGTGATCGGTCCCTCCGGATGCGGTAAATCCACTCACTTGCGCATCTACAACCGCATTTTCGAACTTTACCGTGACCAGAGGACGGAAGGCGAGGTGTTGTTCGACGGGAAAAACATTCTCGACAATGATGTGGATATTCTGGAATTACGCCGCAAAATCGGCATGATCTTTCAGAAACCGACTCCGTTTCCCATGTCGATTTTCGACAATGTCGCCTATCCTCTCAAATTGCATTACAAGTTGAGCAAGTCCGAGGTCGCGGACCGTGTAGAGGAGGCTCTGAAGGGAGCTTCTATCTGGGAAGAAGTTAAGGACAAACTCAAAAAGAGCGGTCTGGCCCTGTCTGGCGGACAACAGCAGCGTTTGTGCATTGCACGAGCTATAGCCGCCGCTCCGGATGTATTGCTGATGGACGAACCTACAAGTGCCATTGACCCGGTTGCAACGTTGAAAATTGAGGAACTGCTCATGGAACTCAAGAAACGCTTCACTATTGTCATCGTGACTCACAACATGCAGCAAGCCGCCCGTGTCAGTGACTATACGGCTTTCTTTTACAAAGGCAGCATCATCGAGGTGAACGACACCAACATCATGTTTACCAATCCGAAAAACAAACAGACCGAAGAGTATATTACGGGACGTTTCGGTTAATAGATCTTACCGTTAAATTATTATGAAAGAACATTTTACTCATGAAATCAACCACCTCAAGGATATGGTGGAACAATTGGCTCGCGAAGTGGAAAACTCCCTGAAACGCGCACTCCAGGCCGTTGACTCTTTGGATTGCGACTCGGCTCATGCGGTGATAGACGGAGACTATGCCATTGACTGCAACGAAATAAAAATCGAGGAAGAGTGCCTCAAAATCCTGGCTCTCTACCAGCCTGTAGCAACTGATTTGCGTACCGTGATTACCCTGTTGAAGGTCAATAACGAGATCGAACGCGTCGGCGATCTTGCCGTGAACATCGCCCGACGTGTTCTACACATGGCTCCCCGGGTGGAGGAAGTGAAAGACAAGTTCGATTTCAGCTCCATGGCGGATAGTGCCCGCGGCATGCTGCGGAGTTCTCTGATGGCGATGAACGACAGCAATACCCTGCTGGCGTTTGAAACCATCCGCAAGGATTCGGTGGTGGACGACTTTAACCGCGAAAACGTCCGTAAAGCCGAGGAAATGATTGCCCGCTATCCCAACCAGGGGGGCTATTATCTCAATTGCGTCGGTATTTCTCGCGTACTGGAACGTGTTGCCGACATCGCCACGAACATTTGCGAAGACGTTATTTACCTCGAAACGGGTAAAATTGTCCGGCACTCCCGGGATTTATAAACAACCTGTCATAGGAACACCAATACGCCCGGCGTTGATTTTTCCAAATCGCGGCGGGCGTATCTTATAATTGATATCTAGGGGGGACTATTTTCTGGTTACGGGGTGCCAAGACCATTTACCGCATTGGCGGCATGGTCCGAAGAGCCATCTTTTTCCGGCGGCCTTTTGGCGGATTCCATATCGGCCGAATGGATCCTGAAGTCCGCATTTTTTACACGTGACGATCCATCCCGGGGCACGAGATTCCCATAGGGCAAGGTTTTCTGGTGTTGCCTCGGCACGAAGTGGTGCCGTCATGTTTTGCCAAATTTCATTGATAACGCCCATGATTTTTCAGTAAATGAAAATATGACGGGAGTCAATAGAATTGGGTCAACTTCAAAACGGCGGCTTTTCGTCAAAATGAATGCCCTCCAGCGACAAGTAAAACAGGAACCCGTTTAAAATGGTCGGGAAGACAGGATTCGAACCTGCGACATCCTGCTCCCAAAGCAGGCGCTCCACCAGGCTGAGCTACTTCCCGAATAAAAAAGGGTAAAGAATTGGGATAAAAAGTGGTGGCTCGGGACGGGATCGAACCGCCGACACGGGGATTTTCAATCACCTGCTCTACCGACTGAGCTACCGAGCCACTTGCAACTCCCTGTGGAGTTGACGGGAAAGAAACTACCATTGCTTCCCATTCTTGGCAATACTAAAATGATCGGAAAATGGATTTTTCAGCATTATGTGATTCTGAAGGAGGGATTACTATAATTGTTAGATTAACACTGTCAATGTATTGTAGTAAAATTACATTTTTTTCTTTCTTTGGGGCGTGATTCGGCTAAGACATGTACATGTGTCTTCCCAAGCGAGTATTGAGTATCTTTACAGGTCTGATTTTTGCTGCATGTGTTGCCAAGGGAGCTAACTATGATAGCGAGTATGGGTATGATACTTATCAGAATACATCCCCTCGGTATGATGAATCCTCGGCTTATGGCAGTGCGGGTGGGTATGATGCCTATGATTATTCATCCTATGATCCTTCGATCAATGATAATAGCGGCGGTGCGGGGAGTTCTCCCAAGCCTCTTTTCCCGTCACAGTCCTATTATGAGCTGCTGGGGCCGATGAAGGCGAAGAATGGTTCCGGGAATGTACATGTGACGAATTGGATGACGAAGTTCAATCTCTTGAACGACAAAGGTAACCGTTTTGTATTTAATATGGATGCTGCATTGCGCGTGACCTGGATTCATGGGAAAGAGGATGCTGATTTCGACATGGACCGCCTATATACTATCTGGCTTTCCGCGACGGCCGGATATCGTCTGTTTGGTTCGACTTATTTGATGGCAGGGCTAACCCCCGAACTATCTTCCGATCTGGATACATGGTGCAGTCGCGATATCTATTTGGGGGGACATGTGCTGTTACGAAGCAAAACGTCGGATTCATTCGATTATTCCATCGGGATGGCTTATGCTCCGCAGTTGGGGGATTCTCCTCTGTTTCCGTTTTTCATTATGAACTGGAAGGTGTCTCCCGTATGGACATTTCATTTCGAGGGTACCCGGTTTTCGTTGATGAATAATGAGGGTGGCGTTTTTTCCTGGGGTCCGTTTTGTTCGATTATGTCCGGTACCTGGACGGTGAAGCATAATCGGCGTTATGAACGTTTTTGCTGGACATCCGGCATTGTCGGACTTGCCACGGAGACGAAACTGGGAACTTGGGGGAGAGTCCATCCCAAGCTGGTGGTCGATGCGGGAGTTTCCGTGTATAATTCCGCCCGTTTTAAGACGGCGAACGGCAGGAACGAAATTTCGAAAAAGCAGATGGATCCCGGGTTTTATATCAAGGCGGGGTTGCAGTTTGCCTACTAATTTCTGTAGAGGAGATGTGTCCGATGATCAAGAATGCATTGATAGACGTTGGGAATGTCTTGTTGCGCCTTCGGAGTAATCCGTGGGAGGGACTGTTTCGTGGTTCGATCCCGGATGAAGCGAGAATGACGGCATTCAGACAATTGTATGCCTTGTTTGAATCGGGAGGGTTGCGGTCTGAAGAATTTATCAGCCGTGGTATGGAGATAACGAATTTCCAAGGCAGTGCGGATGAATTTTCCTTCCGGTGGTGCGATATTTTTGCTCCTATCCACCCGATGCATGATTTTTGTGCATGGATGAAGGAGCGTTCCGTCCGTCTGGTGCTTTTTTCCAATACGAACCCTTTGCATGAGGAAGAAATCCGGAAGAGTGCATTTTACAGGTTTTTTGACAATGCCGTGTATTCTTATGTCGTCGGAGAGATGAAGCCCGGTGACGGAATGTACGAATATGCAGTTTCCGGATTGAAACTGGATCCGGCAGAGACGTTGTATGTGGATGATCTGGTTGAGAATATTTTGACGGGGAAAGTCTTCGGATTCCGTTCCTACAGGTTCGATCCCATGCGGGTTGAACAAAATGTGGAGGAGTTGAAAAGTATTTTTGGTGTGTAATTTATTTATTTTAAGAGATGAAGATGAATTTGAACAAAGTTTTTCATCTTTGCGCTTGCCAGAAGGAGCATCAACCGTCAGCTTCATAACGTTCTGAAGCGCTCCTTCATTCCATTTATTTATGTCAGACGTATCCTCCTTTTCCTCCTTGGGCATTTGCCCTGAAATTCTTGAAGCTATTGAAGTTCTCGGTTTTGAGACTCCTTCTGCAATTCAGGAACGCGCTATTCCGGCGGCCTTGAACAGTTCCGATATCATCGGTCTTTCCCATACGGGATCCGGCAAGACGCTGGCTTTTGCCATTCCTGCTCTCGAAATGATCTCTACCGATGTACGAGGTGTCCAGGTTTTGTGCCTGTGCCCGACGCGTGAGCTTGCCGTTCAAATTTGCCGCGAGGTGGACAAGCTGGCCTTGTTTCTGGACGGGGTGTCCGCCGTTCCAGTTTACGGAGGTGCATCTTTCAAACCCCAGCTGGATGCCTTGCGCCGGGGAGTGCAGTTCGTTGTCGGTACGCCCGGTAGAATCATGGATCACATGGATTCCGGCGCACTGCGTCTGGATAACCTGAAGATGTTGATTCTGGATGAAGCGGACGAGATGCTGGACATGGGTTTTCTGGAAGACATTGACCGGATTGCCGATGCGATGCCGGACAAGAAGCAGACATTGTTCTTCTCTGCAACCATGTCCCCTCAGATCCGTGCTCTGGCGTCCCGGTTCATGACGGATCCGGTAGAAATTGCCATTGAGCGTCCGACGCTGACGGTGCCAACCATTGAGCAATTTTACTACGAGGTCGTGTTTTCATCCCGCATTGAGTTGTTGAGCCGCTTACTGGATACGGGCCGTGTGAAGATGGGACTCGTTTTTGCCAACACGAAGCGGGTGGTGGACGATATTGTAGACGGTTTAATGGCTCGCGGCTATGCGGTGGACCGCCTCCATGGGGATATGCCCCAGATTATGCGCGAACGCGTGATGGAGTCGTTCCGCCGAGGCAACCTGAAAGTGCTGGTGGCGACGGACATTGCCGCCCGAGGTCTGGACGTGGACGATGTGGATGCTGTGGTCAATTTTGAATTGCCTCGCGATCCGGAGGATTATGTGCATCGTATCGGTCGTACGGCTCGCGCCGGTCGCAAGGGCAAGGCTATTACTTTTGTCGGACGTCGTGATTTTGCTTTATTGAACCGCATTGAGCGCTTTATCGGTACGAAACTCTCTTGCGAGCCTGTAATGACTGCCGTTGAAGTGGAACAGTTGCGCACGGAGTCTCTCGTGGATGATGTGATCGAAAAATTGAAACCGGGGTCCGGGCTTCCGGAGGAATTGCGCGAAGTGGAAGCTTCCGCCGAGGATCTTGTGTCCGCCCTCTTCGAGCTGGTCAAGAGCAAATCCCATCGTGAGGTTCAGCCAATTCCGGAGGATAAGCCTTCCCGCTTCTCGTCGCGCAAGTCGCGAGGAACCGAACGCGAGGATGGTGAAATGCCCCAGAAGGGAGATTCCTGGGAAAGCAATGGAGAATCTGTCACCCTGTTTATGAATGGCGGCAAGATGCTGGGCATCCGCCCGAAGGATATTGCGGGGTTGTTTTACAATACGGTGGAAATGGACCGCGGCGCTATCGGGGATATTCGCATGTTCCCCAAACATTCCTTGATTGAAGTGGATGCGGCTGTTGCCCCCAAGTTGCTTGAAGCCCTGTCTACGGCGACGATTTGTGGTTACGAGGTCAATGTTCGCGAAGATAAAGGCGCTCCTGGACCGGAGCGAGAAGACCGGGGCAGAAGTCATTCTCGGCGTCCGTTTGCCGGAGGTTTCCGCGGTGGTCGTGGCGAGCGCTTTGGTAATTCGCGCGGCGGTTCGCGTAGCGGCGGTTACGCTTCCGATTCGGAGCGCGGCGGCTACCGTGACCGTGGCAGTCGCAGCGGTGGAGGATTCCGCAGCCAGCGAGGCCGTTGGTAAGTGTGCTTACCGGGTATATGTGATAGAGCCGGAAACCGCCATGCAAAGGTCGGCTCCGGTTCTATGTTATTATTCATAAATGTGTTGTCTGTTTACCGTTGCGTGGCGGTGCTGTGACGCGTATATTATTGACCAATTCGTGATCGCTTTTCTGTACATTATTGCTTCCTATCTGATTGGTGCCGTGCCGTTCGGTTATCTGGCCGGGCGCATCAAAGGAGTCGACCTGAGAGAACATGGATCGCATAATATTGGAGCGACAAATGCTGTGCGTGTCTTGGGTAAAAGTCTTGGATTCCCTGTGTTTGTATTGGACTTTATGAAGGGATTTCTCCCTGTATTTTGCTGGGCGCACTTTTCTTCATTCCTGCAGGGGCCCGGTTCCTCGGCCTGGATGTCGGAAACGGTGCTGGTGCTGGTTTGCCTGGCAACGATCGTGGGGCATACGTATACGTGTTACCTCCAGTTCAAGGGGGGTAAGGGAGTGGCGACGACGGCCGGTGTCCTGATGGCTCTGTCTCCCCAGGTGTTCGGCATTGCCATAGTCGTTTGGCTGGTTGTATTCCTGACGACGCGCTATGTATCCCTGGCGAGTATTGTGGCCGCTGTAGCCATGGTGGTGAGTGGTTTGTATTGCTATGGTTTTTTTGCATTGGGAGGGTTGGTCTGGAGGCCGGACGCCATTGTGATTATCTTTTTGCTGTTGGTGGCCATTTTGGTGATTGCCAAGCATCGGTCAAATATTTCGCGCCTGTTAAAAGGCACTGAACCAAAAGCATTTTCCCGGAAATAAATGAAAGAATTACAAAAAATTGCCATTGTCGGCGCAGGCTCTTGGGGAACAGCGTTGTCCATGGTCGCAGCCGAATCAGGCAGAGATGTCGTGTTGTGGACACAGGATAAAACCCAGGCCGAGCTCCTCGCTTCCACTCGACGAAATCCTTTTTTATTGGACGCGGCCCCGCTTTTGGCGGAAAATATCATGCCGACATCCGATTTAAACCAAGTGCTGGATGCTGACTTAGTATTGATTGTCGTGCCGTCCGTAGCGATGCGTTCCGTGGCCAGCACATTGCAGAATGCCGAACTGCGGCCGGACGCTATCCTCGTTTCCTGTACGAAGGGAATCGAACAGGGTACGCATTGCCGAATGACCCAGATTTTGAAGGAATACCTTCCCTCCAATAAGATCGGTGCGCTTTCCGGTCCCAATCATGCAGAGGATATTTGCATGGGGTTGCCATCGGCTACCCTGATCGGGTTCGAGGAGCAGGATTATGCCGATCGTGTCCAGAGAGCTTTGTCAACGGGCAAGTTCCGTGTGTACACATCCAATGATGTGACCAGTATGGAACTGGGAGGGACAATCAAGAATGTTTTTGCCATTGGGGCCGGTCTTTGCGTGGGACTTAAAATCGGGGATAATGCTTTGGCTGCCTTGGTGACGCGCGGTCTGGCCGAGATGACTCGCATCGGTTCCCTCTACGGGGGAAACAAGGAGACGTTCATGGGGTTGTCCGGAATGGGCGATTTAGTTGTGACTTGTTACTCTTCCCATTCGCGCAACCAGCGCGTCGGACAGAGCCTGGCCCGTGGTATTTCTCTCCAGGAAACGCTGGATTCCCTGAAGATGGTGGCGGAAGGCGTGCCCAATACGCGTTCCATCTATGAGATGGCACGGGAAGTCGGGGCTAGAACTCCTTTGATTGACGCTGTCTATTCAGTTCTTTATGAAGGGAAAGCCCCTCTTTCTGCCTTAAATGAATTGATGAATCGTGACCCACGTCCGGAACATGATTAAATCTTTTGTCATTTTTCGATTGATTTCCATTAGCGATATGTCATATATGAAGAACACCATGAAACGCGCCATTTATACTCTTCTATTTGCTGCCGGCCTGTTGGGCACAGCCATGGCAGATATTCAGGCTCCTCCTGCTGCCGAGTACACTCCTTCTCGCAAGTTGGGACGTGCTCTGAGCAATCTCCTTTACTCTGCTGAAGAAATCCCGGTCCAGATGATTCGCTGGAACTCCGAGGATGGCAACTATGCCGGGTTCTCCGTCGGCCTCGTTGACGGTACCTCCCGCATGCTTCAGAGAATGGGATACGGCCTGTACGAACTCGTAACCTTCTGGGCTCCGACCTACAAGTGCACCTACAAGCCCCCGTATCAGGGCTTCTGCGGCCAGAGCGGCCTTCGCGAATACAATCCCAACGGTGGTATGAGCGAATTTCCGGCTGAGTTGGGCTTCCAGAGCTACTACCGTTATTCTCGTACCCAGCTCGACTAATTGGTTTATCCGCTAGTCTATCGTAAGTTTTCAGAACCGTCTCTTATTGGAAGGGACGGTTCTTTTTTATACCTCTCGAAAGGAGAATATTACTGACTATCCCATGAACCCGTAGAGGTTCCGTCAGGATGTCGATACAGTCAGGTACAGGCGGGATTGAATCTACACGGGAAAACGCCGGGATAAAAAAAGGATGCTCCGCCGATAGTGTGGAGCATCCCTGCTGAAACTTTGTTGTAAAAACCGAAGATTCCTACTTATTTTGTGAGGGCTTATTGGGTTCCTGGGCCGGAGTTCCCGGAGGAGTAGTGGGAAGGGCTTGTTTGGGATCGTCGGCAAAGGGATCCTTTTCGGGCATGGATGCTTCCATCAGCTTTTTGTATTCTTCGGCAACGTCCTTACGGATGTTGATGCAGATGGGTTTGCTGCGGTTGCCGGCATCGTCGTAGGTGTAGATGAAGCGGCGCAGGAGAAGGTTGGTTTTCGAATCGTACATGCGTTCTTCCAGCAGCTTGGCGGTCTTTTTGTCGTAGCCGTAGGAGACTTTGTAGATTTCATTTTTCTTGCCGTCGTAGATTTTGCATCCGGTGAGTTCTCCCCATTTTCCGGTGGCGTACTGGGTGACGGAAATCAGAGTGCCGACCGAATTGTACATACGTTTTTGCATGCCCTTTTGGTTGGGGAGTCTTTTGAAGATGCTTTTGGAACCGTCATCATGGCGGATGACGCGAACATAGGGGCCGTCTTCGTCATTGAAGCCTTCGTCAACGGCGAAGGTAAGCCCGGAAATGGCCATGCAGATGATGGCGAGGAACATAGTGAATCTTTTCATGGTGGTAAATGGGCTGTTGGAATGTCGTTTCCTGCAGACTGTCCTGTTTGCACTTCTGTATTATGATAGAAAAGATCGGAAGGCAATCAAATGATCAAGCATGAATCATGAATCCTACTCCTGTACAGGATGGATTTTTTGCTGGCATGGTACGGAAAAAGCTCATCATGGAGGGGATTTTGGGGCAGAATACTCCCGTCATGATAGTGAAGAACATGATTTGGCAGACTGGAAGAAAAACTCTGGATGTCGGTGCCGGAGGAATATTGATGGGGATTTTGAACGTGACTCCCGATTCCTTTTCCGATGGAGGTGCCCACATGTCCTGTGAACAGGCTACGGTTCATGCCATGCGGATGATAGAGGATGGGGCGGCGATTATTGATATTGGCGGAGAGTCGACGCGTCCGGGATCCGAGAATGTGGACGAAGAGGTGGAGATGGCCCGCGTTTTACCCGTGGTTCGCGCTGTGAGGGCGGTATGCGGGGATGTGCTGATTTCCGTCGATACCCGTAAGACGGTTGTTGCCCGTGCCGTATTGGAAGCGGGGGCGGATATTATCAATGATATAGAAGGAATGCAGGCTCCTGGGATGGCTGAACTGTGTGCAGAGACAGGCTGCGGTGTGGTGGTGATGCATATGAAGGGAGAACCGAAGACGATGCAGGATGCTCCGGAATATGACTGTGTTGTTACTGAAGTCAGAGATTTCTTTTCAGAACGCTATGCTGCATTGATGTGTGCGGGGGTCAGGGAGGAGCAAATTTGCTGGGATCCCGGTATTGGCTTTGGCAAAACGCTGGAACATAATCTTGAATTGATTGCCCGCCTTGAGGAATTGCGTGTCGCAGAACGCCCGATTCTTCTGGCTCTTTCCCGCAAGCGGATGATTAGTACCATCCTTGGAGAGCTGGAGCGGGGTCGCCAGCCCTATGGAACGGCTGCCCTGACGATGTACGGCGACAGACACGGAGCCCAGATCCATCGCGTCCATGACGTGCGGGAATGTGCGGATTGCTTAAAGCTTCTGCGCGCGGTGGAAGCCTATGAAGCGTGAGCAGATAACTAATGACTTGGTTTCAATGAACGAGAGTATCGTCGAAGATTGAGTTACAGAGATTCTACGCTGATGGTCTGAGTGATAATGTGGGTGTGCCCGGGTTCCAGGCGAATGATGTTCTCCAAGGCATTCGCTGTTTCTACGCAGAGGAAATGCTGCCATGAGCCGGAGGGTAGGTCGTTGATGGAACGGGTTCCTTCTTCCCAGGGGTTCCAGATGACTACGGATGAGGCTCCCTGCCGGGTGATGCGGATCTGGCGGCACAGGGCGTGATCTTCCAGAATGAGTTCCTGAAGCGATTCGTCCACGCTATAGACCCGGTCGATGGCGGAATGCAGTGTAAGAGGAAGAGGGATTTTGGCGTGGTGGGCGGCTTGTCCTGCAAATTCCTCGTAAGGAGCATCTCCCAGGCCGGTGATGCGGCTTTGGCGGACATCGCCGAGAAGAAAGTAGTTGTGGAAGGCTTCCGTAAGATCGTGGGCGTGGTGTCTCGCCGTTGTCTTGAGAGACATGGTGAGGGTTTTCCCAAGACCGATGCGCAGGAAGGCGACGGGCATTCCTTCTTCGGCGGGGAGAAGACGGAGGGATATGTGGACTCCTTCTTCGGTTTCAGAGACGTTATCAAGCGTCCACTCCGAAATCCTGGCGATACCGTGAGAAGGAGCCCCGGGACGTTTACCGAACCATGGCCAGCAGATGGGAATGCCTCCGCGGATGGCCTTGCCCGGTTCCAGCTGTGTATCCGGGCTAAGGAAGAGACAGTCGTGTTCCTGTCCGGCGGGTTTCCATGAGGTCAGATGGGCTCCCTGGATGCACAGGCTGGCAGTGCAGTCTGCTGTAGAGATGTCAAGGAAGCGCAGTCCGCTGGCAGTTGTCCGTTCGGCGATCATGGCTGGAGACGTTCGATAGTCCAGGAATTATCTTCCCGGCGGGTGTACATGAAACGGTCATGGACGCGTCCGGGGCCGCCCTGCCAGAATTCGACTTGTGACGGGACGATCCGGAAACCTCCCCAGAAAGAAGGAATGGGAACCTCTCCGTCGGCAAATTTCCGTTTCAACTCCATGAGTTTCATTTCCAGAAGCTTCCTGCCGGAAATGACTGAACTCTGATGCGAGACCCATGCTCCCAGCTGGGAATCTTTAGGGCGCTTCATGAAGTAGCGCAGGGATTCTGCCCGGGAGACTTTTTCCGCTTTGCCGTAGATGATGATCTGGCGTTCGAGGACAACCCAGGGAAACATGATGCAGACATTCGCGTTTTCGCTGATGTCGTGTGCCTTGCGGCTTTCGTAGTTAGTGAAGAAAACAAAGCCTTCCTCACTGAAGTACTTGAGCAGGACAGTACGCAGAGAGGGATGCCCCTGTGCGTTGACCGTGGCGACGCTCATGGCGTTGGGCTCGGGAATGTTGGCCTCCAGCGCCTGATTGAACCAGATCTGGAATTGCTCGACCGGATTGGCATGGAGATCCTTGCGGTGGAGGGTATCTTTGAGGTATTCTTTTCTGAAGCTTGATAAATCCATGGCGTTTTCCGGAGGAGTTGATTGGTTGGGGATGAAACCCGATCAGGCTTGTACGGCGAAGTCGAGTCCGAGGTCCAGGGAGGGCGCAGAGTGGGTGATATAGCCCACGGAGATGAAATCAACGCCTGATTCCGCGATAGCGGCGACGGTTTCCATCGTGACTCCGCCGCTGGCTTCCAGCAGAGGAGTGGAGGAATCTCCGCGCATGGCAACGGCTTGGCGGAGCATGTCGGGGGACATGTTATCGAGCAGAATGTGATCGACTCCGTCGAGCTTGAGAAAAGCTTCGAGTTGGTCGAGTCGGTCGGCTTCAAGCTGGATTTCCACGCCTGGTTTTTCGGCTCGGAGCGTATTGATGCATTTCTGGAGGTGTTCCAGATTGCCATCCGTCATGAGATGGTTGTCCTTGACCATGGCACGGTCATAGAGTCCGAGGCGGTGATTGGTACCTCCTCCGTGAACGACGGCCGCTTTTTCGAGCAGACGGTATCCGGGGGTTGTTTTGCGTGTGTCGAGGATGCGTGCGCTGGTGTGGGATACTTGCTTGACGTATTTGCGCGTCAGGGTGGCGACGCCGGACAGGCGCTGGATGAAATTGAGTGCTGTGCGTTCGGCTCCGAGAATGGACTGCGCTTTCCCCTCGATCAACATGACGACGGCCCCCGGAGCTACGGCTTCTCCATCGTGCAGATACACTTCTACTTTCAGCGTGGGGTCTACGGTACGGAAGACTTGGGCGGCTACTTCTACGCCGGAGAGGACTCCTTTTTTCCGGGGAGTGAGGATGGCTTTGGCTGTGAGGGTTTCCGGGACGAAATACTGGGACGTGACGTCGCCTGTGCCGAAATCTTCTTCCAGGGCGAGTTTAATGAGTTGATCAACGTTATTGGAGACCATGAGTCTATAAGTGGAAATTAAATTAATTCTTACGGTTGAGGAGGTAATCCGCCAGCTGGACGAGGCGTTCTTTCCGGGATTCCGGGAACATGGACAAAGCATCCATGGCAGCCTGAGTAAGGCGATCGGCTTCCTTCCGGGCGCCCTCCAGGCCGAGGAGGGCGGGGTAGGTGGATTTTTCCGCATTGGCGTCTTTGCCGGCGGTTTTACCGAGTTCTTCAGTGGTGGCGGTGACGTCCAGAATGTCGTCGACGACTTGAAAGGCCAACCCCAGATTATAACCGAATGTGGTGAGGCTCGCAAGTTGTTCCGGGGTTGCGTTGGCCGTCATGGCTCCGAAGCGGAGCGCTGTGGTGAGCAGGGCAGCTGTTTTTCCTTCGTGAATGGCACGAAGTTCAGGTTCGGTGAGCTTTTTGTGTTCCCCTTCGAGGTCGAGAACCTGGCCGCCGATCAATTTGACGCTGCCTCCGGTGGAGGCAAGTTCGACGATGAAGTCCTTGACGGAATATCTTTCCGTCGGCTCGACCCTGGAGAGCATGGCGAAAGCCTCTGTCAGCAGAGCGTCTCCGGCCAGGATGGCTATTCCTTCGCCGAAGACTTTGTGGCAGGTGGGTTTGCCGCGCCGCAGGTCGTCGTTATCCATGCCGGGCAGATCATCATGAATCAGGGAATACGTATGCAGGGTTTCTACGACACAGGCGGGAAGGAGGGCATCTTCTTCCCTGCCTCCGCACGTTTGGGCAGCTGCCATGCAGAGGACGGGACGGAGCCGTTTTCCCCCGGCAAAAATACTGTACCGCATAGCTTGGTGAATGGTAGAGGGTACCGTCTCTTCCGGAGGGAGGAGGCGGTCCAGTTCTCGTTCGACCATTGTGTTGCAGTGTGCGATGTATTCCTTGAGATTCATGACGGGTTGGGATTGGTGGGCTAGTTTGCCGTTTTGTCAGTCGTGCTTGACGAGCAACTCGGCGATCTGTACGGCATTGAGCGCCGCTCCCTTGAGAACCTGGTCTCCGACGGCCCAGAGGTTGAGGGCGTTGTCGATGGCGAGGTCTTTGCGGATGCGTCCGACGAGGCAGATATCCTGGCAGGTTGTGTCCAGAGGCGTGGGCCAGGTGGAAGTTGCGGGATCGTCTTTGATGGCGATACCAGGCATGCCGTCATAGGCTTTACGGGCTTCTTCGACGCTAACCGGTCGTTCGAATTGGGCTATGGCCGAGATGGAGTGAGATCTATATACGGGGACGCGGACACAGGTGCAGGTGACCTTGAGATCGGGCAAGGAGAGGATCTTGCGGCTCTCGTTGAGCATTTTGAGTTCTTCCTTGGTGTACCCGGTATCCGTAAAGGAGTCGATTTGCGGGATGACGTTGAAGGCGATCTGGCAGGGGTAGACGCTGGGAGTAAAGGGGTGACCGTCCGCGATGGCGCGCACCTGGTTTTCCAATTCGGTAATGCCGTGCTGACCGCTACCGGAAACGGCCTGGTAGCTGGAGGCGATGATCGTCTTGAGGCCGAACTTGAGGTGCAGTGGATAGAGGGCCATCAGGGTGATGATGGTCGTGCAGTTCGGATTGGCGATGATATTGCGCGGGTGGTTGAGAGCTGCTTCCGGGTTGATTTCCGGAACGACGAGAGGAACATCGGGATCCTGGCGAAAGGCCGAGGAATTATCTACCACGACACAACCGGCCGCTGCGGCTATCGGAGCGAATTGACGGGAGATGTCGCCGCCTGCGCTGAACAGGGCGAGATCGACTCCTTCAAAAGAATTCTCCGTGAGTTCTTCAACGGTAAGCATCTTGCCCCGGAAGGATACTTGTTTGCCTGCGGAACGGGCGGAGGCCAGAAGTTTCAGAGATTTGAGCGGGAAATTGCGATTTTCGAGACAAGAGAGAATTTCGACGCCAACCGCACCGGTTGCGCCCACAATTGCGACGTTCATTGCTTGAGTCATAGTTCCAGGTCGGAGGGGGTAATATCCGTCCGCACGGGAAGTGTACAAGGATGAGGCTGATTGGCAATCCGATAGCGCGCCCCTCATGAATTTTTTCTTTCCCCTTGCATTGACATCTAAATCCTTGTGTGGATAGTTGCTGCATGTCGATTCGCCCTATTGGTATTGCCGTTGCTCTGCTGGCGTTTTCCTGCGTGTCCCATGCCTCCCATGTCGTTTTGACGGGAGGTCCTGCCCTGAAACGTTGGGAACAGTTAAGAATCAAACCGGATCGCCATGACAACTGGTGGGCGAATTTTGTTCGCGCTTCGACAATTCGCATCGCTCAAATCCAGCAGAAAAACCCCAAGGCGAAAATTACCTGGATTGTGTACCGTCCCGGTTATGAGACGCGTGCCCGCGAGGATGGCAAACCGTACGTGCAGTGGATTAATGACCTGGCTTCCAAATACAAGGTGAACATAAAGTGGGTGAAAAGCGCCGATGAGGCAATTTCCACGTTAAATGCAGTGCCGAGAGCTCGGGGAGAGAAAGTAGAGTCTTTCTATTACTTTGGCCATTCCAATGCCTATGCGTTCATGCTGGACTATGGCAATGAGATTATGGCGGTTTCCATGCAGTGGATTCATGAAACCGATCTGGAGAAGATCAAACCCGGAATTTTCCAGTCTGATGCCGAATGCTGGAGTTACGGTTGCTACACGGGAATGAGCATGTCCTACTGGTGGAACAAGTTGATCGGGATTCCTCTGTGGGGAAATACAAAATCAACCTATTATGCCCCCGTCTCCAACGGCTATCTGCCGGAAGGCGGAGGCAAGTGGGTTAATGGCGCCCAGTAGTGGGATCCAGGAGATATATTCTGTCTACTTTTGCTTATGAAGTAGTGGGAGTAGGGCATCGGCCCATATTTGGTAGCCTGCTGCAGTAAGGTGGACATGGTCTTTGAAGAGGCCTTCCTTTTGAGTCCCGTCCTCGTTGAGCATTTTGTCATTCAAGTTCAGGAAATCGGAATAAGGCAGATTTAATTTGGCAAGCTTGGCGTTGATTTCATCGCCTTGCCGGCGATGAGGAGTTGCTGGGTCGTTGCCGTAAGGCGTTACTCCCATAAGGATGAGGTGAGTCAGCGGGAATTTTCCCCGAATGGCTTTGCAGACGGATTCGATACCTCGGACGATGTCGTCCGTTTTTTGTTTGGCATCCCATTTGCCGATGTTGTTGGTTCCAAGCAGGATAATGCAACACTTCGGTGGAGTTGTTGTTTTAAGCCCGGTATCCTTGATGCGCCAGAGGACATTGTCCGTACGGTCTCCGCTGATGCCGAAGTTGACGGCTTTCATGGGGAGAAAGGCAGATTGCCAAATTTGCCTACCCTCCCGTTCCCAGCATTCCGTGATGGAATCACCCACAAAGAGGATATCGCATGGCAGCTCTTTCAACTGGCGTTTGACTTCCCGGGTTCTTGCCGGTACCCAGTGACTGGTGTTTTCCGTAGGGCGTGTTGCCGGGATGATGGGTTCGGAGGCAAGGGAGGATGAAGCCAGGAATGCAAGTATGAGTGGGTTTAGGACGGGAAGACGCGGAATTTTCATGGTTTGACGAGGGAGAATATTTCTGTGGTAGAGAGAAAAAGACAGAAGTTTTACCAATATAGTCCGGTGTTCCGACTCGTCAAGTTGCATGAACGGTCGGGATCATGGAATGATGCGAATGAAGCTTGACCGGATGGATGAGAAAAAATGCAGAGGGAGCCTTAAAAAAAGAGAGACATCCCGACTGGAGTGGAGTAAAGAGAGATAACCTTTCAAAAGAAAACATCCAGTTTATGAAAAAGTATATATTCCTTCTGCTTGCTGCAGCCCTTTGCGCTCCTGCCTTTTCTGCCGATAAGCCCGTCAAGAGGATGACCCCCGCTGAAAAGAAAGCGGCAATGCTTGAAAAATACGACGTGAACAAGAACGGTCGTCTTGATCCTGACGAAAAAGCAAAGATGAAGGAAGAGCTCAAGAAGGCTAAGGAAGAAGCTAAAGAAGCTCGCAAGGCTGCCGAAAAAGAAAAGGAAGCTTCTGCTGAATAAAGCTTTTCGATTATTGTATTTCCGTGGCCCGGTTTTCCGATTAGGAAACCGGGCCATGTTGCATATGGGGGGATGAGAAGAATGAAAAGGTCGTTCTTTTTCTCTTCGTAACTCTAGAACCCTTAGCAATTGACGACATTGACGGCCAATCCGCCTTGTGCGGTTTCCTTGTATTTGGACTGCATGTCGCGGCCGGTGTCCAGCATGGTACGGATGGCCTTGTCCAAGTGGACAAAGTGGTCTCCGCTCCCGCGCAGGGCAATGCGGGCAGCATTGAGAGCTTTGACCGAGGCGATGGCATTGCGTTCGATACACGGGATTTGGACGAGTCCACCGATGGGATCGCAGGTGAGCCCAAGGTTGTGTTCAATGCCGATTTCCGCAGCGTTTTCCACCTGTTCCGGAGAACCTCCCAAATATTCTGTCAGGGCGGCGGCTGCCATGGAACAGGCGACTCCTACTTCTCCCTGACAGCCGACATCGGCACCGGAAATGGAAGCGTTTTTTTTGTAGAGGATCGCGATACCTCCGGCCGTAAGAAGGAATCGCTCGACGGGATCGTCGTACGGGGATGAGCAGAACTTCGTCGCGTAGTTGAGGACGGCGGGAATGATCCCCGATGCTCCGTTGGTCGGAGCAGTGACGACGCGTCCGCCGGCTGCATTTTCTTCATTGACGGCAATAGCGTAGAGGTTGACCCAGTCCAGAATGGAAAGAGGATCCTGCAATTGGGCTTCGCCCCGGATGAGGAGGGTTTTGCGCAGTGCTCTGGCTCGTCTGGGTACATGGAGGGGGCCGGGCAATGTTCCGTTGGCTGTCAGTCCGTTTTTGATGCATTGCTGCATCGTGTGCCAGATGTGGCGTAGTTGCTTGCGAACTTGTTTTTCGGATTTGCAGACAGACTCGTTGGCAAGGACAATGTCCGAGATGGGGACTCCGGAATCATGTGCCATCCGGACAAGTTCATCTGCAGAGGAATAGGGAAAGGGATAGGTAATGTCCGGAGTATCCTTCGGGTTTCGCAATTCCTCTTCCGTCGAGATGAAACCACCTCCTGTGGAATAAATGACCATTTCTTCCACAGGTTTTTCTTCGGCATCAAGTGCCAGGAAGTGCATGCCGTTAGGGTGAAGAGGCAAGGGGGTGAAGTTGCTCAGGTCAACATCTCTGGAAGGGATGAACTCAATAGTTTTGCCGGGAGCCAGGGTTAGTTCCCGAGTCCGGTCGAGCTCGGCAATACGGCCCGGAATGGTTTTGGGATCAATATCTTCCGGCAATTCTCCCAGGAGACCCATGATGATAGCCGTGTCCGTACCGTGTCCGTGTCCTGTGGCGGACAGTGAGCCGAAGCATTGGCAGAGAACACGGGAGATCTGCCCCAATGACGGAGATTTTTGAATTCTGCTCAGGAACCGATTGGCTGCCCTCATCGGCCCAACCGTGTGGGACGACGAGGGCCCGATGCCGATATTGAACAGTTCGAAGACGCTGTAATGGTTCATGGAGAGGGTAAAATGAGCCTCTTGAAAGAAGGGAACGGCAATTAATGTCCCATGATATAGCGTTCCGCTTCGATGGCTGCGGAACAACCCATGCCGGCAGACGAGATGGCCTGGCGATAGTGGGGGTCGGCTACATCGCCGGCGGCGAAAAGTCCGGGAGTCTTGGTTGCCATGAGCCCGGGAGTCCGCATGATGTATCCGGCGGAATCGCGATCGACGAGATCTCCGAGGAAGGAACTGTTCGGTGTATGGCCGATGGCCATGAAGACACATTTGAGAGGGAGCTCGGAGGTTGCTCCTGTCCGGGTATCGGTAAGGATGGCTCCGTCTACTTCTCCCTTGTCATCCGTTATGTAACCGGAAATGACGGAATTCCAAACGGGAGTGATCTTCTCGTTTGCCAGCGTTCGTTCCGCCATGATTCTGGAGGCACGGAGAGTGTCCCGGCGGTGGATGAGATAGACCTTGGAGGCAAAGCGAGTCAGGAAGGCGGCTTCTTCGCAGGCACTGTCGCCTCCGCCGACGACGGCAACGGGAACATCCCGGTAGAAAGCGCCGTCGCATGTGGCGCAGGCTGTCAGGCCGTGACCGATCAGTTTTTCTTCTCCTTCGATGTCCGGGTAGCGTGCGGAAGCCCCTGTGGCGACAATAACTGTCTTGGACTGGTACTCCTGGCTGGATGTCTTGATGGTGAACAATCCTGTCGATTCGTCCTTGATTACGGAAATGACATCTTCATAAGCAAAGCGCGTTCCGAATTTTTCTGCCTGTTCCTGCATGCGGAACATGAGATCCGGCCCCATGATTCCTTCCGGAAAGCCGGGGAAGTTTTCCACTTCAGTTGTTGTTGTCAATTGACCGCCGATTTGGGATCCCGTGATGACAAGCGGAGTCAGGTTGGCCCTGGCTGTATAAATGGCAGCTGTGTATCCGGCGCAGCCGGCTCCAATGATAATGACGTTTTCGCTCATGATTTTCCTGTCGTTTTACCCTGTATCATAGAGCCTGTCCGGGTATTGACGAGCCAAAAAACTGCCATCGCATATCCCTAATCGCGGCATGGAATCCTTCCGAATGAGATGAGTTTCCCGGGGTAAATCGATGTCTTCTTGGATGATTTTTCTTGCCAAGTAGGATGATCGTTCGTATAAGCCCTTCACCTTCCAGTTTCATGCAGGGATAGCTCAGTGGTAGAGCGGCTGTTTTACACGCAGTTGGTCGGGGGTTCGAATCCCTCTCCCTGTACCATCATAAAGCCCGTAAGTTCAATGACTTGCGGGCTTTTCCTTTTTCTGGAAAATCGCATTGGCTGTCCGTAGGGCTATCCGTAGTAAGAGAAAATCATTGCAGTTTTCCCACCAGGACGCCATATCCTGTCTATGCGAATACAGCTTGAATCGACAGACTACGCGCACCTCTACCGGGAAAAAACGTCGGGCATCTATTACGCCAGAATAGACCTGAATCGGAAAACTGTCCGTAAATCGCTACGGACAGCCGTCCTCACCGAAGCAATTGCCAAATTGGCAACCTTCCTTGAACAGTCCGGAAACGAAACAACCGCCATGATTGAAAGCATGTCCTGGTTCATGTCTGTTGACACGTACATAGCACGGCAGGAACTTCGGCCAAATCTCAAACCACGCGCCCTAGATTCAATACGTTTTTTCGCAAACCATGCAAGAAGGCTCGTCGAACACGACAAACCCGCAGAATCAATAACGCCTCAAATGTGCCGGAATTGGTGGAAGAATGTCTCTCAATCGTGCTCGCCACGTACAGCAAACGGGATCCTTTCCACCGTAAGAAATATTTTCGGCATGCTTGTGGAAATGAAAATCGTCAATTCGGATCCCTCCGCAAAACTTGATCACCTGAAAGTTCAGCAAACATCATTCAACATCCCCAGCAAGGAAGACTTTCGGGCAATACTCGAAGAAATCAAGCGTGCACAATTTTTGTCAGGCTACAAGGGAGAATACGTCTATTCACAATCTACCGACATGGTGGTATTCCTCGCTTACTCCGGCCTCAGAATCGAAGAAGCCAGACGCCTTCTCTGGAAAGACATTGGCGCGGAATCAATCTCCGTCCCGGATATCAAACACGCCACATCAAGACGCACGCTATACATCAACCCATCCTTGCTTGAAGTCATTGAATCAATCAGAAGCCATACCCCGGATGCAACACAGGATTCCCATGTGTTTCCGATTGATCGCCCACGGAAAGCCCTCACAAACGCCTGCAAACGCCTCGGGTTGCCTCATGTCCGAGTTCACGACCTGCGCCACTTCTTCGCCACGTCGTGCATTGAAGCCGGCATAGATATCCCCACAGTTGCAAAGTGGCTCGGCCACAAAGACGGCGGAGCCCTTGCCATGCGCGTTTACGGACACCTCCGCGACGCGCACAGCAAGGAACAGGCATCGAAGCTCAGATTCTAGTTCGCAAGATGCGAGTCTGAAATCTCAGTTGCCGTCTTCACTGGATTCATCAGACTTCCTGTTAGCGTCATGTACTGGCCGATTGCTTGAGTTGTCTTATTGCCAACTCCACCAAGAGCACCACCGACAACACCAAAGAAGCTACCGAGGCGAAGTGTCTGTTCAATGAAATCACCGGAAGAATAATCCTTGTCGTCTGTAGCCATATTAAACAGTTTCTCTCCAGCTCTCCACCCACGCTTGACGTCAATCAAAGCACGTCCGGCAGATCCAGTGTACACCTTCATACCCATCTGGCTTGCAAGATACTCGAAGCCCTCGCCTATCAGAGGCATCCCGGAAACAGGGCCAGCCAAAGCCGCTCCGAGATAACCCCAGAATGTGCGTTCATCCCATTCATCAGGATCGTCCTTCATGAAATCAATCATGGCTCCAATTAGAGCATTGGCAAAACCATAGACGAACCACACCTGAAGAGCCTTTTTCCACTTCCCTTGCTTGAATAATCCGTAGATTTTCGCTGTCTTGTTGAAGTTCTCAGACATCATGTAGAATAGAACATGTCCAAATGCACCCCGGTTCAATTGGCCGAACGACTTGTCAGACCATTCGATGGGCTGTGCAGAGTGTAGCGATTGACGAACGGCAGCCCACGCCTCATCTTTCGCCAACTCTTCACTCATGCCTGCCTTCTTCGCTTTTGTGTACTTGATATTCCAAAGAGCAGCGGATCCTACAGCATTCGTGTAGGCATCAATATGATCCATAAGATCCATGCCAAACATGTTGGCAGCTTCCGCGAAAGAATAAACCTCATCATTCCCCAGCTTGGACATTCTCTCTGTATCGATCTTTCCAAGATCTCCGCGCTTGCGAGTATCAATCTCCATCCGCTTGTACATCTCCCAAACACTCATCTTGGCTGTGTTGTTCCTCATCTTGGCAATGGTTCCAACATAATCCATAAACCCGATACCTTCAGCACCAATCCAGGCATTAAGCACACCTGGAAGCTGCTTCATGAGGGTTTCGATTCTGAATGCAAGGATTGCCTTGGATTGCCCTGACATCAAACGGTTGAACAAATTGTTGTAATGTCCAACAGATTGCCCTTGTGTCTTTCCAGCGCGTTCGAGCAAATCAACCCATCGACGCAACCGGGCAAGATCCCCCTTTCCAAGGTTTACCAAGAGAGATTCAGCGACAGCCTTGTCTCTCAATAATGCCCGCCAGTCTTCAATGATGCCATGCATGTGATACCAGTTGTCAGTAAGATCCGTTGCTTCCCAGAAAATAGATAAAGCTCCGACGCTTGTATCGACCGTCCGGTTGTGATCAGTACGTTGTTTCATCCATCCGGTATTCTGCCCCTTGGTAGTCGGAACACCACTAATAATATCTGCAGCGTCCTCATCCGTCATTCTATCCGCAGCAACATACCGGGCTGGGTAATAGTTTTCCACTCTCGGGAACGGAACCCCGTATTCTTGCTGATATGGTTCTGCTATCTTGTCGCCCTGCTTCTTCAGCAGATCGCGCAACATGCGGCCAATCTCATACCCTTCTTTCCCGACATACTTTCGGAGTTGGTCAACAACCTCCGGCGTATATCCCTGAATCCTCATCTTTTCAGCCTGGTCAGGTTGCTCGCACTGCAAGATGATGTACAGTGCATTATCTCTACTCAGCACAAGAGACGGCGTCTCCACCGCATCATATTCGGTCATCGCCGAAATATGACTCCTCACCCTGGGATGCTTCCCTTCCGCTTTCTTGGTCTCTGTTTCCTCCTCATACTTGTTGAGCTTGTTGATGATCTCATCAATCGTAGTCATCGAGATATATTCCTGGCCGGTCTCCCACCTGCGGTCAGCCCACGCGGAACGTTCCTTCTCCGTCATGTCTCGAAGTTCCCGGGCTGTCTCTATCGCCACATTAACGTTTTGGCGAATCTTCCCAGTCTTCCTGATCCCGGTATCGTGACTTTCCTTGAACCACGTCATCCAGGCAACCTGGCTTTTCATATTATTTCTCTTCAGGAATTTTTCCGTGAGAACCTTATCGTAGATAGCTTGGACATCCTTCCCTCTCTGGTCTTTGTCTGCCCACATGGCTGTAAATGCTTCCGTCTGACGAGAACGCATGGCCTTCATGAAGTCTTTGATCCCTGTAATATTCTCAAGACGGTTCAAGAGATTATCCATGTTTTCAACAAAGTCCGGGAGATTTTTAAGAGCTGACCAGGTGCGTTTATACTCCTCATTGGCTTCGCGCAAGCTGTTTTCATGGACTTTCTTGCCGGACGAATCAAATGTCGATACGATCTTACGGAAGACAGCCTTGCGTGCCTCGCGTTTAGCTGTGGCATTCGCCTTCCACGCCTCCCGTTCCTTGCGGATATAATCTCTCAGGTTGTCGGATAAAATAGCAAGTTGCCCTGCGTCCATGCCCTTGATATTTCCGTACAATTCCACTCGCACAAGATCGTCCCTAAGATCATCAAGTTCCGCCTGCGTGGTATCATCCATCTGATCCGGATTCTCTTTTTCGATTCTATCAATCTCACTCGCAACGGACTTGATTTCAGACTCCTTCGCTTCCGCTGTCATATTGAGCAACGGCACAACATGATCACTAAGGTAGCTGTATGCTTCATAGGAGATTTTTCCCTTCTGCCTCTTTCCTTTCTTCACCTTCACGGACAAGACAGACTCAAGCATATCCTGGATATTGCGCTGCATGTCTTCGCGCGCCAATTGGTTCAGCTTTTCTGTTGCATCCTCCAGAGTGGATTCAATAAGATCCCTGAGCTTGCCTTCCGCCCATGCTCGTTTAGCTTCATCAATTTGGTCGCGCATGGTTTGATTGAACACCTTATTAATAGGTGCTCTGTCTGCTGCTCTGCCAGCAACGTTTGAAGCAATGCCCGCAGTCACTTCCATATCTTCGCGATTTTCACTGATCGCCTCAGAAAGCCCTCTTTTTATTTCTCGTCTGGCCGCGCTGTTAATGTCGGCTGTTTTATCAATTTTCCCAGTAGTAGCCAGTTCTGTAAGTATCTGGACACGATCAATAATTGGCTTGATTCTGCCTCGCTTCCCAACCGGCAGATACATTAACGCTGTTTTCAACAACGTCATGTTTCGTCCCAATGAAGCGAAGAACTGTTCCTGATCTGTTTCTCCGTTGTAACGTCCCCAGGTTGCAAGGTCTGATTGGATCTCCGAAGCCAGTTTATTAACAACCTTCAGGGGGGCGATACGATCAATAGTAGCCCTGTTGACAAGGCTATTGAGGTTCTCTGAAATGGAGAAGCTTGCCGGCATAGTTCCCCCGTCGTCGAAATGAAGCGTGACATCATTAATGTTGACAGAGGAAGATCCTTGAGGTAGAGAGAAAACATCTCCTCCACCAGCGAAATGGGACGGCAGAGCGACATTTGCTGTCGATCCTGGACCAAGGTGCGCGGTGTCGCTTTCCGCGTTTGTAGAAAGGTACTTTTGTCGAGTATCCCTCTGGTTTTTACCAGATGTTCGCTCTACAAGGGGGAGTTTCCTTCCTTTTGGTTTTTGTTTTTGATTAACTAAATAAGCTGTTGTAATTGAATAATATCCATCTTCTTCCACAAGTTGCAGAATCATCCAGGAAGACGGCCTTTTTCCTTTTACTAGCAATTCGCGGCCAGGGGTAATTTCCCACAGTTCACTTACATTTTCTAGAATATCGGACAAGTATTTTTCGGGAGAGGTATGTTCCCATAGCCCATCCAAATCCCGCGATGCCGCAATATGGGTTAATCCGTATCCTTTATGAAGACTTTTGTCATTACCAATAAGCAACCTGACAGGCATTTCCTTCTGCCCCTTGCGTTCAGGGATTGAAAACCAGTTCGGGTTTCCGTCCGGTCTTGTTACAAATGTATCTGGAGAAAGAACCTTCCCTGTATTATCCAAAGCCATCACGGAATAAGTTATTTTATTCCCACCTACTTCCTTGATGATTTCATTCGCGTCAGCCCTTCCTTGTTCCTCTCCTTCCCGGAGCCAGTATTGCTCAACGTGGCCGGATAGGTTATAGACTGTCTTGATAAAGTCTTCTCCAACAGGAACAGCCTCGCCAGCCTTTCTCCGTGTTTCCAGCTCATGGATGCCATTCCCAAGATCAAGCAATGCCTTAGCTGAAGAAACCCACTGGCGCACCATCATCAGGAAATCCTTCAACCACTGGGGAATATTCATCGTATTGGAGCGGTAAAGAATATCACCCTTCGCCAGCATCGACATCGCCTCAATAACCTTGCTCTTCGTCACCTCCCCTGTAAGCAAATCCTCCCCAGGCTTCAAATATCCCATCTCATGCAAGTAATCCTGCGTCTTCCTGATATTCTCAGCGTACCAATCGATTCCATGCTGAGTATTCCCCATGTCTTCGATTAGATGCGTTTCAAGCACCTCTTCCAGAAGTTCAGTCGTCGTTACCTCCCCCTTGTAATACCTGATCAAAGTCTGCCCATTCCTCATTGCCACACGGTACGCCCTGGATGCTGTGTTATCGGCATTTTTGATTTCACCACGTTCGACAGCAAGATCGATACGATTCTGCAAAGTATCTGCATTCGAGATAGCCTGTTGATAGGTCATTTGTGTCCCAAGATCTGTAGCCTGATCATTTGGGTTGGCTCCTTCATCAATACGCAACCGGGCAGCATCAGCCAGCTTGCGAGCTGTTTCCACTGTCTCAGCTTCCCCCATATCCTCAAACACAAACCTTCCAGTTCCTGCGAATTTCCCAATGAGTTTCTCCACAGAAAAATCATTCGCCGCCTCAATCATGCGCTGACGGATACCCTCACTCAAAAGCTCCTGCATCCGAGCGGTTGCTTCCTTCTCTCCCAGTTCAACAGAAGTCCATTCCGTGGTTCCATTAATCTTTGTTCCAGTTGAAAACCTCCATTGTCCATCTCCAAGATCTTCAACCTTCGGAAGATTCAACAACTCAACCTCTGCCTGATACGCCTTCGATTGAGACAACCAGGAATAATCATCCTTCATGCTCTTGAATCCTTCCTGGACATTGCTGAGCTGAGCATTCCTATCATTCTGATTCTGGATAGCTTCGAAAATTCCACGTGCCTTTTCGATGGGATCCGCCACATCAGCTAGTCTATCAGCTTCGGTTTTGTCGATTCCGACGCCCATAATCTGAGCTGACGTAATACGGGAGATTTTCGCCTCCCTGGCAAACGCCGGTATCTGAGCACCACCGGCAACAGCCCCGAAAACAAGCATCTGAAGCCCCAGTTCAGGATCTGCCGCTGCCGCGATTTGATCCTTCCAATCCTGAACGGTCATCCCATTACCAGAACCGAACAGCCTGGCAAGAGCCGCATCCATAGGAGCCTGCAAAGTTGGCTGGATAAACTCTTCCATCCATTCCGAGCCTCCGGCTGCCGCAGAAGCGGCTCCAAACCGGAGCGCGGCATTCCCATACATACCTTTGGACAAAGCATTGCGGAATCCGCCAGCGTAACCGGCGAACCGGCTTATTCCTGGAATGCCTCTCATCAGCTTGACGGTACGAAACAGGCTTTCACCACCAATTCGTTCGACCGCTACTTCTGTTGCTCCTGCAATCCCCCCGCGCAGAATTGATTCAAATTCACCTATCCCATCTCCCCTCAATTCATTATACCTGTCAGAAGACAATGCTGCAAATGTACCTACGCCGCGAGTTCCAAGAAACATTGCCGTTTGAGCGGACATCTTGCCTAGCCCGTCAAATAGCCTGCGTATAGCACCAGCACCATCAGGAGATTCAGCAAGCTGAGCGCGAATATTTTTAATTGAACTCATAAGCTCAGCGCGTTCCTGAGTTCTTGCTGTTCGATCGACATATTTTCCATTTTTATCTCGGACAACATAGACGGGCATATCACCACTCCCATGAAGTTCATGAATTGTATCTCCTTCTTCGAGATCGCCAATGGAAGAGTGCCTTGAAAAATCAACAACAGAATCAAACATGTTTCCCATTGTTCTTGCAAATGGAGAGACGATAGCGGTGCCGTCATTTCTTGTTCGTGTTGCCTGAAGTTGGTATGCACCCATTAAAATATCAAACGCCATGGGATCCTTCTTGCGGAGATCATCAAGCGACCTCATTGCCTTGTATGGATCCACATCTATAATCCCCTTCTGGTTATCGCCAAGCTTTTCCCTGGCAAGCTTCGTATGATCCACAACAAGACCACGCCCCTTGACAACGCCGGAATACTTCCCTCCTGAGTTTGCTTTCAGTTCATCGGCCTTTGCTTTAACGTCATCTTCCGAGACAAATTTCAGCGGCACGCCAACAGAGTTCGCCCAATCGCGGGCGTTCTGAATGCTCTTCGCCCATTGCGATCTCATCCCGCAATTTTCAATCGCAAAATTCTTTTCCTCCTCTGTTAATCCCTCGACTTTCTCCAAAGCTTCAAGACACGAAGCACCTGAAACCATCGCTTCAAAAAAACTGGGGCTTTTGTCTGCAAATGATTTTGCTGTTTCGCGCGCCTTCTTTTCAGCCTCTACAATAGGAGCCCGCTGTTTAAGATAGTGGCTCCAGATTTCAGGTGTAGTCAATACTCCTGTTTTGTTGATATCGTTGTACCTCCATCGAGAATCAGCATCATTGTCACCAGGCTTTGAATACATCAGCTCCAAAAGTTTATTGCCGCCAAGCCATCTCCTGTCTTCTTCGTCGGCCTCTTCCCATTGCTTGACATACTCCGCACCCAAAACATTCTTTGCTTTCTCTTTCGCTTCAGGAAACTCATTCCAGTCTCTGGCTAGGGCATCCAAAGTTTCAAGTTTTCTCTTTTTTGAAAGAGCATAGAAATTTGCCGCAGGGCTGATGCCATTGGCCAACAGTTGTTTTTGGTTGTAATCGACAATAGAATTTCCCAAAGAACGTGCTATTTCATTATTTTTGTCGTGAATGCCATTAAAGGTTTTCAGCGCATCGTTGAAGTCATCGTCATTGTCGATACTTGGAGGATTCAGAATCAGCGGATTGTTTTGCATGTTGTGAATTGTTTATATTGGTTACGCCATGTTGCTTGCCTGGCCATAGGCATTATTGTTTCGATTAATCCATCCTTGAAGGAACTTGCGTTTCTCTGGATTATTAGCCGCAATGGATCTATATAATCCTTCTCTTGAGTCTCTAAGGGCATTGAGAAGATCTCCTTCAGAATGAGATGAAAGGTATTCCTTGATAGCTTGAATTGTCCCTTGACCAAACTTCCGTGAATCAGGAATGCCAAGCGCGCGATGAACAACTCTTGCAACTCCGTATTCGCCTCCATTGAAATACATGTCACGGAGGAAGTAATCGATGCCAGACGATTGGACACCGGCAGATTGAAGAACATCTCCAACTGGTTTTGTATATGATGCAATATACCGTTGCGCTTCATCTTCGGCCTCCTGATATTTCCCGGAATCCAGCATTTCCTTTAACTTGGAAAACTCCTGGGGGTGGCTCCCATTGTTGATCCCAGCAATTTCATGAGTACCTCCACCGTCACCAGCCGGAAGCTTGTAGACCGTAAGATTTCCATTCTTATCTCTGCGAGCTTCATTGCCAATAATAAGAGACGAAGTAGACTTCACTTTCTTTTTCAATTCCTGCTCTTTCATCAAAGCGTCTGTATTGCCGTTACGTATCGACATATTGACCTGGTATGTATTACGTAGATCGTAATATCCTTTTCTGGCGATTGCATAAGACATCTTAGGAGTATCTCCTTCACATGTCCCAACAACACGGAATCGACGATAATGTTTATTGTCAAACGTTGCTTCCACAACTCCGTTTTCCTTGTCGAATCCTTCCATCATAGACTTGGGAAGAAGGATTCCTTCCGGCAAATCTTTCTGTTTTGCATCAAACCCAAGAGTAACCGCCTGTGGTTTCTCCATCGATCCGAAAACATCACTTGCCGGAATGGTTGCTTTATTGGAATTAACCCACTGAAGAAACTTGTTTTCTTGAAGTTGTTCCATTTGGAGAGCGGCATCGTCAAGATTCTTAGCATCATTATCCAACCCAAGATCTTGATTGCCTGTTAGCCGTCTTGCAATAGAGAACATGGCTTCTTGTTGCCGGACAGGAGACGCATCAATCCCTTCTTGCGTGGATCTCCAAGCATTGAATTCTTCAGAAATTCTTCCACGAAGATTGTCGGATATTTCCTTTCTTTTCCAATTTTCATAAGCAATTCTTGCTTGTCTCGCAGAGAGATTGTCTTTTATTCCGGCGATTTGCCCGAATCTCTTCCTCATTTCTCCTGAATTAACAGGATGTTTTATGTCTATTTCCCACAAGGATTCATCAACCTTGCCATCTTTAACATATGTAGAAATAGCCTTGTCATATTCTTTTTTATCAATCAGCAGTCCCGTATTCTGAATTCTATCCAAGATGCGTTCTGTGTCGATTGTCTTGCTTTTCAGATTCTTCCGCTCTGTTTCCGCTGCTGACCACTGGCTATTCAGGAATTCCTTCTCAAGCCCTAGCATTTCGTAACGTTTGATATACTGCTGCTTCCGAACAGCCATATCGATATCGTTCCAATTCGGATTAAACGCCCTGGCTTCCACGGCGGCAGCACGGTTGATCTCATCGATAACCTCATTTAGCCTCCCTGCTTTCTTGTAACGATACCAACGAGCTTCCTGTTCTGTAAAAAGTCCGGTATATTCTGGTTCAGTGTCTTCTCCCTTTTTGGAAGAAGAAGCTTTTTCCATTACAAATGATTTGTAGAAGCCATCCCGTAAAACGTCATCTCTTCCGCTTCGGATTTTTTGTCTCAGGTTCTCCTGTTCAAGAGGAGTAAATAAGTCATTCAATTTCCCATCGTTTAGTAGATCATAAAGACGCGTTGGATTATCGACTGTCATGTTGCGATAGAAATCCTTATCTTGAGTCAGCTTGATACTCCTGTTTGAAAATTCCTTTTGCTCAGGAGTGAAGTCTGTCCTCTCGCTTACAAGACGTTTGGCCTCATCGTAGTTCTGCGATTCGATGGCGTACTTGTAAGCGGATGTCCAACTTTGATCATAAAGATTCCGTGCGGTTCCCGACGCCTTGTCAATCACCCGAACATGTCCGTCTCCCTGACGGTTGCGCAAAACAAGCTCGACGTCATACCTGTCTTCCTGCGGAACATTCTTCAGTATGGAATCAATATACCGGTTTGATCTATTGATATAGTCTTCCTCCCATTTGTCCGTATCCTGGCGATTGTTGTACTCGGCATCCAGCTTCGCCATGAAGGCGTCATAGTTGTTCTGTGCGCCAAGAATCGTACCCTTGCGGGCGGCATCGCGTTCCTCTTTCCGCATCTTCTCGATTGCATCAAGGCCATCCAGCATGCCCTTTGACAACTTGCCGATTCCTGATGCAATTGCCTGCTGCCCGTCGTGGATAGCCGCAGGCATGCGAACCTGCATATAACCATATCCGCTTTGCGGGCTTCCGAAGTTTGGTATCCTGACATTCATTGATTCAATTCCTTGGGCTTGTTCTTTTCCTTGTAGTAGTAATAATTCGATCCAATAGACCCTATGGAACTTACGCCTCCCAGAAGGGTTCCGATGCTTCCCATCCTGAGACCGGCAGCCTGATTCATTCCCTGCGCGCGGGCAATCTGCCCCTGGGTTCTTGTCTGCTGCGCCTGAGTCATGCCACGGCGGAGAGTGTCGAGCCTGTCCACCTCATACCGCTTCGAGATTTCGCCCAGGACGGCAAGCGGGCTTCCTTCCATCACGGCGCCGGATGCCGCCACATCCGCATTCACGGATGCCAAGGCGCGACGCTTTTCAACTTCCGCGCGTCGGCTCTCCTCATAGGCTTCATCTGCCATATTCTGAGCCGTAATATCGGCTTGCCTGGCATTGTAATTTGCCATCGATTCTTCCGCCTTGGCTTGCCTGCTGCTGGCGTACATACTGTACCCCGTAGCCGCCGCCGTCGTGATGATGCTTCCTATTGCGAGTGCTTCCGCCATAATCAGATTTTCAGAAATACAGGGGTTTCCATTTCATCGCCCGCCATCCACCCAAGACGGCGAGCTGTCTTCAAGAGTCTTTTATCCCGGATTCCGCCCAAAATGATATGGCAACCGTTTTGCAGTCCAATGTCCCGCATCACATCCATCAGCCCACGCGCGGCCGCCATCCGACGCACCGCTGAAACATCCGGGTTGGTCGCCAGATTATGCAGGAATCCCACACCGCAATAACCATCCGTGACAAACAGCCATGCGGCGGCACAAGGAACCCCGTCAACCTCCATCACAACACCCGTTGGCGGAAGAGTCCGCGGATCCCACGCGAGCTTGCCGCGCCTCCGCATCCAGCCGTCCACCATCGCCGCATCCTCATCATTGGCCAATCGCGCTTGAATCTTCATGACTGCGCCCATTGAAGGTTGATTGCCAGCAAGGTAAACGCCTCTTCCAAGGAATGCCGTATCTCGAAACAGGCTTCCATTTGAGTCCTGCTTGTCAATGTATGCTGCACCCATCCTTGCTCATTCGTATTCCACGGAACAGGCGTCAATCCGTCCCCTTCCGTCCCGGCCATTAATCCGGAACCCTCATGGATTCGCAGCCACGCCTTGCCGACACGCTTCTTGCCGGACAACGTATTTCCGTCCTGGGCAATAAAATCAGCCGGCATCAGAACGGCATGGGCATCGTAGAGTACATTGCCATCCTTCCAGGCCGCACCATCGGGATTGAACACGATCCGCCCCAGATACCGGCCAGACGAATTTCTTATCACAACAAACACCTGATCATATCCTGACGGTTGGCCACCCCTCGGATCATGAATCACCGCTACCGCCTCACATGTCCAGCCGCTGCCGAGAATATGCCTGTGCCACGCAACCACTTGCTGTTGTCTGTTGTACGTGCATCCGGCAAGCTCGCCATTGCCCAGCACACACCAAATCACCGGAACCCGCGCACGCTGGAAAGCAACTGCCTTGATCCCGCTCTCACAAACATGATCGGACAGAAGAGACAAATCGACGGCCTGATACCTGTCTTGATCGTAGGCATAGGAATATTCATGAAGCCTTGTCGCCCCTTGCCCCACAAATACAAGGCTCGAAGGCGCGATGACCGGCATGAAGTTGTAGGATCCGACACCCGACTGCCTCCGCAGCTCAAACGAAGACGGAGTAATCGACTTGCCCGACTGCCCGCGAATCACCCACTCCCCCGACTGCGTGCCGACAACAATCCCGTCGTCGGCAGCCATCCAACAAACCTTGTCGCGGCTCTGCGAAAGCACCGTCAGGGACAAGCCGTCATCATCGTTGCTGCCCGTCGCAAAATTCGTATAGTCATCAATCTTGGAAGCATAAATCGTCTGCGGCTTTTCCTGCATCCCGCCCAGCCAAAGCCTGTTCTGGTAAAAGGCAATCACACCCGGATAAGACGCCTTCGCAATCGCCGCCTTGCTCCATGAGGTAGCCGTGAAATTCGACGTCATGTCTGACGAGATCATAGGCGGAGCCGTAACCTTCAATGCCGCGTTCTTCGTCCCGGAAACACTCTTTACCTGTGTTGTGTACGCAAGAGAAAACGAATCAATCGTCAAAACAGGCAATCCGGGAGAAGAATTCCTGAGACGAATCAACTTCGCGGCAATGACCCTGTTGTCGTCAAAAGAACCGCTTGCGTCAATTTGCTGCTGGCTTTCCGTCGTCGAGGATGCCGTAACGATAACCGAGAACGCAGGATCCCTTTCCGGGTTGACAGAATCGATAGTCGCCAACTGATCTGCGGGCGCGGCAAAAATCCTATATTCGGCATAAAACGATCCGGAAACTTGGAATCTCCATCCCGCGCCGGCTAAAAACATGCTGTTCCCACTGCTATTCCTTAAAACAATACCCTCCTTAAAATAATCGCCATACGAAGCGGCATTGTTCCCGCGCGTGGCATCCGCGGGAGTGAATTGCTTCATGGCACTCCAACATCTATACCAGCCGTTTCCCTCGGTCTGACAGAAACTATTCCCCGGTTCAATTGTGGATCCTGCCAAATTATCCACAACCGGGATTCCTTGTATTATAGTATTGTTGTTCGGTTCGTTGGATATTGCTGCAGCAATTGAGGCCGAATATTTGATCTCCATCGACTTGCTGCCCATCGTCCTGTTCACCGTCACTGTGGTGCCTACCATATCAGCCGTGAAGACATCCTTCTGCGCGGTCGCATCCATCGTCCACCACTGGTCAACAATCGACATGGTAATCGTCAGGTTGTTATCTGTGATCAAATCGGTTTGCGGCATCGTCGAAAAGTCAAGCTGCTCCATCGTAAACGAACTTCCGCCTCGCCATGAAAACTTCTGTGCCGGGTGATTCGGATGCACCAAAAACATCACATCGTTAATCTGGACGTACTGAATCCCCGAAAGCGCGGAATCCGTCCACGGAGAGGCAACAGAAGCAACCTTCGCCCCCTGGGAACTGTAAACATCCGTCGCGCCACTGCGTATATCCAGAACAAACGCATTGACCAGACTCGATTCAAAAGGAATCAGCCTGTGCGCCGTATCGGCAACAGAATCCTGAATAATCACACCGGGACGCCGAGCGATACCCCCGTGTTCCAGCACGATCATGTTTTCAAGCTTCTTGCAGGCAGCCTTGCGCTTGTCCAAATCATGCCGGCATGTCAACAGCGGGCTCCACTCGCCCGCATTCATCGATACGTAAAGATCATTCATAGTCTTGCCCTCAAAAGAAGAGATTTCGACAGATTCTTCATCGTCGGGTTATTCTCAGCAGAAAGAACCTCCCGCGCGTCCTGAGTAATCGCGTCCGGGAACTCAACCTGGTTCAACTTCTGAATCATGGCCGATTCCAGATTAGGAGACTGGCACACAGGCCCCGCCAGCTTTGCAGCCAGATCCAATGCGACGCATTCCGTAAAGAGCGGATCCCAGAAATCAATGTCAACATCGCCGTCAACATACTCGATTTCATCCACCTTTTCAGGAGATACAATCTCCCGGCCTCGAATCGAAAACACGGAAACCTGATACCCTCCGGCATACGGAAACATCAGGCGCACACAGGAATCGGGCAAATCAGCCCGGAAGTCTCCGCCATGCGGACAACTGCACACCCGTTCGCGACGCAAGGCAAAACTCCACGGATGCTTCCTGAGCATCTTCTTTACAGCAAGAGGAAAAAACATCTTCCCCGAAACGGACGGCTCGGACGCCTGGGATTTATATTGCTCATCCGTCACCCTGGGTTGCCCCAGCAGCAGAAGAGCCATGTTCACAACATCAACTTCTTTCATGATCTTCAAAGAGAAAGCCCGCACCCCTCACGTGAAAGCGAAAGGTGCGGGCAGGGTTCCAATACAACAACAAATCAGATTGCGGCAGTCACAAGGGTGAAGACAAGCTTCGTTCCAGTAGCGACGCCGGATGCGGCCGTAACCGTGGCAATGATTGGAAGATCATGCTCGCACTTCGCCGGCTTGATCATATCAGCTCCGCCCGCAAACTCCTTTTTAATGGGAGTCGTCGCGGCATCCTTGATATCAATCGCGGTGGAGTAGCGGTCATCATCCTTCGAATCGCCCACCTTCACGGACAAGGTCGTGGAAGCACTCCCCATCTTCGTAACAGAACAAAGCTGAGGAATGATAGCCATGCCGCTTTGCATCGGGTAGGTGAGTTCGATAACATCGTTGGCGTCATAAAAAAGATGCCACGAACTCAGGACGACTCTCCCGTCAAAAGGACCATTGCCTGATTACCCTGGAATCTGGTCAGAAATCCAAGGTATTTTTGATGTGCCATTATAAAATCCGCCCCGAAACGGGCGGTTTTTTAATGGTTAGTCTGGTTATTGTTCAGTAATTCTGAAACCATCTTAACTATTTCCTGGATACCTTTGTCATCATTCAAAACAACTTTATTGATGTATTTGTAATTGAAATATGTGTAATCAAGAACACTGAGAACATTTGTAAAATAGTCACTATTATACTCTAATAGAAAATCGGCATCATTAAATAAACAATATTTTTGAGATGGTTCTTCCTGTAGTATAATATAATCGCCAATGAACAAGGATTTTCTAATAATTCCATTTAGCATGACAAGTGAATTTTTATCTTGCCTGAATAAATTCCTATATATGCAAAATCTATTTCTTAAGACACAAATAACAAAGTCTTTTTTTATTTGGAAAGCATTTGAAAAGTCAGAAGCAAACGCATCTGTCGCGACATTAGCCTTTTCGCTGTTTGATTTTTTGATAAACAACCATAATATCTTAGAATACAAAAAACAAGCTATTTCAAATTTAACAATATTCTTATTGTTCTCACCCGTCGTTATTACACCGTCAAACTGTTTCCATGGATCATACATTTCCATAAACAAGTCCAAGATGTTTTTATGAATATATGGCCTATGAGTGCTTTTGTTATTCAAATATATATTTTTTGATTCCTCTTCTTTTTTAGTTAATAAAATATTATTTTCATAATATCCGATTCCTCTTGTATATCTCCCCAGAAACAATGATTCAAATCCAACAGAACTTCTACATATTTTATATGCAAACATTGATATATATAGAGATAATATTATTGTTATTGGTGATTTTATGATAATACCACATTCCATTCTTACGTATTCGTTGAATATATGAAATATAATAATAGACAAAGCCACCATGGTGGCGGATATAAATTTTCCATGCTGTTTATTTGAAATTAACCTAAAAATTATTGCTGGAATCAAACATATTATAAATCTAATTATTTGAAAAAAGAAAATGATGCAACCGATGGTAGCATCCCCCCACCCCGAATAGACCGACGACAAAACAAAATACACAAAGATAAGTTCTAGCTTACATGCTTTCCAAACTTTGCCTTGCGTGAAATCGGGAACAATTTTTATTTCATTTTGATCGCCCATAAGTTTTGTTCGTGCAATATTATCATAAACAGTATAATCTGCATCATGTACGGATTCAGGATATATTCAAGTTCATTTTCGAGCTGTCCGTAGGCTGTCCGTAGCAACCATTTTTTGAATACTATTTTCCTTTCACGAGTATTCCGTAACCCTTGTAAAACCTAGTATTTTACAGTATTCCTAACAGATCGTGAAAGAAAAAAACTGATTTACACGCAGTTGGTCGGGGGTTCGAATTCCTCTCCCTGTACCATCATAAAGCTCGTAAGTTCAATAACTTGCGGGCTTTTCCTTTTTCTGGGATCCGATAGTAGACTCCCTGGCAACGAGTTTTGTGGGCAGGATTTTTTCTTCGTGGGCAAGTTTGACTTTGGTATTGATCATACGCTTCAAAAGGAATTCTGCCGAGGTTTTGCCAAGGGCGACGGCGTCCTGAAAGACTCCCGTGATTGGGACTCGTGCCGTTTCCATTTCCAAAGTACCGGAAAAACCAGCCAGGGCTATTTGCTGCGGTATGTTGATACCGTGTTCCAGGAGGCCCATTTCGACCCCGATGGACAGGGAGTCGTTGAAACAGAGGACGGCATCGGGCTTTGGCCTGCATTTCAAAAGTTGGCTTGCCGCCTTTTTTCCTCCGGCGATGTCGGAGTCTCCCCTGATGATCCATTCGTCGGGTACGGACAGGTTGCGTTCCTGCATTCCCTCCAGGAATCCCCGTTTTCTTTTCCATTCGACGTAAGAGTCTTGCTTGGCTCCAACGTAAGCAATACGGGTGTGTCCCATTTCCAACAGATGCCTGGTCAGAGCCAGGGAACCGTCGAAGTCGTCCGCCAGGACGGAGTCTGACTTCCATTGAGGGATTTTCCTGTCGACGAACACGAGGGGGCAGTGCTGTTTTTTGATGATGGTGGCAGCGGGTATGCTGTCTTCCAGATGGAGGGGTGCCCAGATAATGCCGTTGACTTGCCGTTCGAGCAGGCAGGATACATCGTGAAATTCCTTGATGAGATTGTTGAAAGTACAGCAGAGAAGAATACGGTAACCGTATGAGGATAGGACGGCTTCGATGTTTTCCAGAATTTCGGCAAAGATGGTGTTGCCCAGATAGGGGAGGATGACTCCGACAGTCATGGAGGAACCGTGCCTGCCGAGTTCATGAAGGCTGCGGTTGGGTACATATCCCATGGACAAAGCCAGTTTGGTGATTGAGCGTTGCAATTGTTTGCCGACTCCGGGAGCTCCCCTGATGGCTCGGGATACAGTCATTTGGGAGACGCCAGCGGCCTTGGCGATGTCGTGAAGAGTTACTTTGTCTCGATTCATGAGATGTTTCTCCTAGGTGTTTTACGTTTCGAATGCGTTAAAAACAGGAAATCTGTTCTGATAACATAGAGGTGACAATCAACGACTTCAATGTGTTTTTTCGTTAAACTCGCGTTAATGGATTCAAATGCACTAAAGATGTTGAATCCGCTACGTTTTTTCTTCATAGCAAAGACTGAACTTCATCGCCAAACGAAGATAAATTCCCCAATCTTAAGCAGACAATCAAGATATGAACAAGAATCAGAACACATCCTGCCGACATGGTTTCCGGTCGGGATTATACCATGCTGCCAGCCTTTTGTGCTGCGGCCTGATGGGGCTAGCTCCGGTCATGGCCGAAGAAACGATCGACTTGTCCGGTACCTGGCAGTTCCAGTTGGACATGATGGGCTTTGGCAAGACACCCGGCTCCGAGTTATATAAGAAGGATCTGAACGACACCATTCTGCTTCCCGGTACGACGGATCAGGCGGGGAAGGGGGGGGCCAATCCGGCTCGTCATGTGGATCGCCTGACGCGAAAGTTCGAGTTTATGGGGCCGGCCTGGTATCGCAAGAGTGTCGTTATCCCGGAATCCTGGGCAGGCAAGGAGATTGTGCTGCATCTGGAACGTTGCCATTGGGAGACATCTGTGTATGTCGATGGCAATCCGGTTGCCGTAGATGAGCGTTTGAGCACGCCGAATCGTTTTGTTTTGACGAAGCAACTCACGCCCGGCGAACATGAAATTACTATTTGCGTGGACAACCGCCTCAAGTACCCTATGGACCAGTGGAACCACGGGACGACGGAGTACACGCAGACGAACTGGAATGGTATTGTCGGGGAGATGGAGTTGATTGCGGATGACCGCATCCGTGTGGACAAGCTCAAGACTATGCCCCAGCTTGCCAGCACGAGTGTGCGTGTGGAAGCAGTGGTTTCCAATCCCGATGCCGGACAGGCGAAGGGTGAACTTATGTTCTCCGTTCGTGAAAAAGGCGGCAAGCTTGTTGCCACGCAGAAGGTGCCCGTGGTGCTGGATAAGGCGGGGGCAACGGTTTCAGCCGAGATTCCGATGGGAGCTGATGTGAAGCTGTGGGATGAGTTCACTCCCAATTTGTATGAATTGACTGCTGATTTGTCCGTGGGAGATGTGAAGAATTCGAAGTCTGCCGTGTTCGGGATGCGCGAAGTGACTCAGGGCAAACACCATGTTCAGGTGAATGGACGCAATGTCCATTTGCGTGGAGCTCTCGATTGTGCGGTGTTCCCGCTGACTGGGTATCCATCGACGAATCCGGCGGACTGGAAGAAGATTTTTGAAACGGTCAAGTCGTATGGGATGAACCATATCCGCTTCCATTCCTGGTGTCCGCCGAAGGCTGCCTTCCAGGCCGCGGACGAAGTGGGGATTTATTTGCAGGCGGAACTTCCCATGTGGATCAAGGATGTGGGGAAATACCCGGCGCGCCGCGATTTCTTCGAGAAGGAAATGTACGCGATCCTCGATGAATACGGCAACCATCCTTCATTTATCCTGATGTGCAATGGCAATGAAAATCAGGGTGATTTCAATGTGCTGGAGGATCTTGTCAAGAAGGCGCAGGCTTACGATACCCGGCGTCTGTATTCTGCTTCGACAGCGCGTACCCATGTCAAGTCCGACCAGTTCTATGTGTCACACGTTACCGGCAAGGGAGGGATTACCGTGTACGAAGGCAATCCTTCGACAATGTGGGACAAGCGGAAGGAATCCGATATTGACGTACCTGTCATTGCCCACGAGTCCGGGCAAAGATGCATGTATCCCAACTTTGATGAAATGAAGAAGTATACGGGAGTGCTTGCTCCGCGTAACTTCGAGGTGTTCCGTGAACGACTGGATGCCAATGGCATGTTGGCACAGGCTGACGAGTTTTTCAAGGCGACGGGGGCGCATACTGTCCTTCAGTATAAGGAAGTGAATGAATCCCTCCTCCGTACGCCGAATTCAGGCGGATTCCAGTTGCTGGGGTTGGCGGACTTTCCGGGGCAGGGATGTGCCTTCGTCGGCCTTCTCGATGCCTTCTGGGAGAGCAAGGGCTTGGTGGAACCTGCCAAATACCGTGAGTCCTGTGCTCCGACGGTTCTTCTTTGCCGCATCCCCCAACGCGTTTACGGCAGTGGAGAAACACTCGATGCGCAGTTTGAGGTCTATCACTACGGCAACAAGCCGCTTCCAAAGGGTGATCTCAAGTGGTCTCTGGAGACTCAGTCCGGTGATGTCGTGATCAATGGCGTGCTGCCGATGAAGGAGATTCCATGCAGTACGGTTGAGGGAATTGGCTCTGTCAAAATCCCGCTGAAGGACGTCACGAAACCGTCCAAACTGACGCTCAAGCTGGCGAGTGCCGATGGACTGAAGAATTCCTGGGATATCTGGGTGTACCCCGAAGCGGGGACTCCGGCTCCGACGGAAGGCTATACCATTGCCCGCGAGTGGAATGAAAATGTCCGTCGCGATTTGAATGAGGGCAAAAATGTTCTCTTTATTCCCCGCGATGCGAAGGGCAGGAAGACGCATTTTGCCAGTCATTTCTGGAACCCGATCATGTTCCGCTGGAATCCGATGATTGTAGGTACCTTGATTGATAAAAACAGCAAGGCTTTTGGCAACTTCCCGACGGATGAATATGCCGACTGGCAGTGGTGGGACATTCTCAACTCGTCCCAGGCGGTGGATCTGACGGCACTGCGCCAGTTGAAGCCCGTGATTCAGAGTGTTGATACCTATGAATTCAACAGGAAGCTGGGCATCGCCTTCGAAGCAGCCGTGGGCAAGGGCAAGTTGTTTGTTCTCTGCATGGATGTGGATAAGAATATGGAGAAGCGTCCGGCATCCCGCCAGTTGCTCCGATCAATTGCCAACTATGTCGGCGGTCAGGAATTTGCTCCCGGAACCAAGGTGAGCCTTCCCGAGCTGGACATGATTTTCGGTGATTCATCCGTGGCTCCCAAAGCTGTTGACCAGGGCAATGACGAGGCCATTAAGCAACTTCTGAATCAATAAAACAGGATGAATCCACTCAACACATTCTGAGTACCATGAAACTTTACCTTCTTCTCATTTCCCTGGTATCGGCCATGGGTGGTTTGCTGTTCGGTTACGACTGGGTCGTGATCGGCGGGGCAAAACCCTTCTATGAGGTGTACTTTGGCATTTCGGATTCTCCAGCCATGCAGGGCTGGGTGATGGGTAGTGCCATTATTGGGTGCATTATGGGAGTGATGGTGGCGGGAGTTCTGGCGGACAAGTATGGGCGCAAGCCTTTGATGATTATTTCTGCCATCATCTTCATCATTTCCGCTATCGGAACGGGTTGGGTGGATTCGATCTTCTGGTTTATCATTTACCGTTTGGTGGGTGGGGTTGCCATTGGCATCGTGTCCAACCTTTCTCCGATGTACATTGCGGAGATTTCCCCGGCTAACAAGCGTGGAATGTACGTCTCGATCAACCAGTTGACGATTGTGCTGGGCATTCTTGCCGCACAATTGACCAACTGGGGCATTGCCGAGCCAGTGCAGGATGGAGTCAATATCCTCGATACGTGGAACGGCCAGATGGGATGGCGATGGATGTTCTGGGCGGAGAACGTTCCGGCGTTGCTCTTTTTCCTCTTCCTCTTCCTGATCCCCGAAAGTCCGCGCTGGCTGGCGATGAAGGGCTTTGCAGGCAAGGCGGAATGTGTGCTGGCACGTGTTGTCGGCGAGGAAAATGCGCGCAAGGAACTGATTCAGATTGTCCAGGGTAGTGAGGAAGAGAAGAAGAGTTCGTCCCGCGAAGGTCTCTCCCGGCTTACTCAGGGCAATATGCCCCGTCTCGTGATGATCGGGGTGGTGATTGCCGCCTTCCAGCAATGGTGCGGGATCAATGTGATCTTCAACTACGCCCACGAGGTGTTTGCTTCGGCGGGTTATAAAGTGTCCGATATTCTGTTCAACATCGTCATTACGGGGGTGACCAATGTGGTATTCACTTTTGTGGGCATGTACACGGTGGACAAACTGGGGCGCCGGACTTTGATGAGTCTGGGTTCCATCTCTTTGGCCTGCATCTATGGGATGATGGGGCTGTGCTATTACTATTCGGTTTCCGGCTGGCCTCTTCTGCTCCTGGTAATGGTGGCGATTGCCGCCTATGCCATGACGCTGGCACCGGTGACCTGGGTGGTGATTTCCGAGATCTTCCCGAACAGGATTCGCGGGCTTGCCATGGGGATTTCTACTTTTTCCCTGTGGGTGTCATGTTTCCTGCTGACCTGGACTTTCCCCATCTTCAATGCCTCGATGGGTGCAGCAGGCACCTTTGGCCTGTATGGAGTCATTTGCGTGGCTGGCTTCCTCTTCATCAGGAAGTACCTTCCGGAGACCAAACGGAAGTCTCTGGAGGAGATTGAGCGTGAGCTTGCCAAATAATCTGGAGCTCCGACTCATCAGAACATTTTTTAAATTATTATATTACTACGACAAAAGTCATGGAACCCATTACTGCTTATTTGATTCAATCCACAGTATCCACCCCGGGCGAGGTCCGGGCATGGGAAGAAACAATCATGTTGCCGACCTACCAGGCCGGGGAGGAAGAGAAAGCTCCTGTCTTTCTGGAAAAACGCGTTTATCAGGGGAGTTCCGGTTCCGTGTATCCCTATCCGGTTATCGAAAGTATTTCAGACACGAAAATAGATAAGGCTTATCGGGCTTTTTTCCTGGAGAATGAGTATGTGAAGATCATGATTCTGCCGGAATTGGGCGGACGCGTGCACATGGCATACGACAAGGTGAAACAACGCCACTTTGTATATTACAACCAAGTGGTCAAACCGGCTCTGGTCGGGCTTACCGGGCCATGGATTTCCGGCGGTATTGAATTCAACTGGCCCCAGCATCACCGTCCCAGCACCTTTTTGCCGACGGAAGCCCTGGTGGAGAAAAACGCGGACGGCAGTGTCACCGTGTGGTGCAATGAAGTGGAGCGCATGTTCCGGACGAAGGCCAGGCAGGGCTTCACCCTGCATCCCGGCCGTTCGTATCTGGAAATTTGCGTCGATGTGTACAACCGCACTCCCTTCCCCCAGACGTTCCTGTGGTGGGCAAACCCCGCCGTGGTGGTGAATAAGTATTACCAATCTGTGTTTCCGCCGGATGTCCATGCGGTGTTTGATCACGGGAAGCGCGATGTGTCTTCCTTCCCGATTGCGACGGGAACCTATTACAAGCAGGATTATTCTGCAGGCGTTGATATTTCCCGGTATGAGAATATCCCTGTGCCGACTTCGTACATGGCTGTCAAATCCAAATACGATTTCGTCGGGGGCTACCAGACGGATGATGAGGCGGGTGTACTCCATGTTGCCAGCCATCATGTTTCCCCCGGCAAGAAGCAATGGACATGGGGATGTGGGGATTTCGGGAAGGCCTGGGATCGCAACCTCACCGATGAAGATGGCCCGTATATTGAGTTGATGACGGGTGTTTACACCGATAACCAGCCGGACTTCTCGTGGCTGCAACCCTACGAAGAGAAGTCGTGGAAGCAGTACTTCATCCCGTATTCCGCTGTTGGTTATGTCAAGAACGCAACGACCGAGGCGATCGTCAATCTCGAAGTTCGGGACGGTCAGGCGCGTGTGATTGTCTATACGACGGGACGGTATAGCGATTTACAGTTGATTTTGGAAGATGCGGAAGGGAATGTTCTTGCCACCGAGATTTTCGATTCTTCGCCGGAACAGACTTGCGACAGGACACTTCCGGTGGGAAGTATCGAGGAAAAGGATATTTGCCTGAAATTGATGGCGGCCGATGGCCGGGAAATCCTGAGCTATCAGCCGGAACCAGCGGAAATCCACCCGGTGCCGGATCCCGCTCAGGCGGCAAAACGTCCGGCGGAGATTGCATCCATGGAACAACTTTTCCTGACGGGGCACCACCTGGAACAATACCGCCATGCCACCTATCTTCCGCAGGATTATTACATGGAAGCCCTCAAGCGCGAGCCGGGGGACATCCGTTGCAATAACGCCATGGGACTGCTCTATCTGCGCAAAGGACGCTTTGATCTGGCGGAAGGCCACTTCCGCAAGGCTATCGACACGGCGACGCAGCGGAATCCCAATCCCTACGATGGCGAACCATACTACAATCTTGGCTGGAGCCTCCTGATGCAGGATCGCTGTGACGAGGCGTACGATGCCTTTTACAAGGCTACCTGGAATGCCGCCTGGCAGGATCCCGCCTACCTGGCAGTGGCTCGTATCGATTGCCGTCGTGCCAATGCTCCGGATGGTCGCAATGTCCGGTGCTGGAACAATGCGCTGGAAGAAGTCGAACGTTCCTTGATTCGCAACTACCACAACCATCAGGCCCGGCAATTAAAGTGTTCCATCCTTCGCAAGATGGGCAGGATTGAGGAGGTGATGAAGTGGGCGAAAGATTCCCTCAAAATAGATGGCTTCAATCTGGGGTGCCTGTTCGAGCTGTACCTTTCGACCGGTGATGTTGACACATTGTCTGAATTGCAGGGACTCATGCGCGGTAACGCCCATTCCTACATGGAATATGCCTGCGATTATGCAGCTGCGGGCTTGTATGCCGAGGCGGAAGAACTGCTCTCGATGGCGATTCCGGAATCGGGCGAGGTGTACCCCATGGTGTACTACATGCTGGGCTGGCTGGCCGCCCGACAGGGGCGCGAAGCTGATGCGCGTGCCTATTGCTCCAAGGGTGAAGCAATGGACCCCGGCAGGTGTTTCCCCAACAGGATCGAGGAAGTTCTCATTCTGAAGGAGGCCATGCGTCTGAATCCTTCGGATGCGCGGGCTCCCTACTATCTGGGCAACTTCTGGTATGCCATGTGGCAGTACGATCTCGCCCGCGAGTGCTGGGAACTTTCCATTGAGCTGGATGCCGCTTTCCCGACAGTCCTGCGCAATCTGGCTCTCGCCTATTACAATAAGTACGATCTCAAGGCTGAAGCCATTGCCCTGCTGGAAAAGGCCTACTCTTTGGATGATCAGGACTCGCGCATTTTGATGGAGCTGGATCAATTGTACAAAAAAACCGGCATGTCTCCCGACAAACGCCTGAACTTCCTGCAACAGCATCGTGACGTGGTGGATGGTCGAGACGATCTCGTAGTCGAGCTGGTTACCCTGCTCAACCTTCAGGGACACCATGAAGAAGCGTTGGATGTAATCTCCAGACGCCATTTCCATCCTTGGGAAGGCGGCGAAGGCAAGATCACCGGGCAATACGTCGTGGCTCACGTGGCCCTGGCCAAAGCCGCCCTGAACGCGGGGCAGGCGGAACTAGCCTTGGAACACTTGAATGCGACGGATGTTTATCCAGAGAATCTCGGAGAAGGGAAGCTCGCCAATGCCGAGGAAAATGACATCAACTATTACAAGGGGCTTGCTCTGCGTGCCTTGGGGTATGACGAGGAGGCTTCCCGCTTCCTGATGCTGGCCACAACGGGTTCTAACGAGCCTCAGCAGGCATTCTTCTACAACGATCCTCAGCCGGACAAGATCTTTTATCAGGGGCTTGCCTGGCGTGCCCTGGGGCATGAGGACAAGGCGCGCGGCTGTTTCAACAAGCTGGTGGCTTACGGGGAAAAGCATTTGTACGATGAGTGTAGCATTGATTACTTTGCCGTCTCTCTGCCGGATCTCGCCATCTGGGAGGATGATATCAATTGCCGCAACAGGATTCACTGTTACTACGTGATGGGCTTGGGCTATCTGGGCTTGGAAAAGCAGACTGAGACTGCAACTTGCTTCGATGAGGTACTTTCCCTGTCACCTTCCCATCAGGGTGTTCTGATTCACAGGAAAATTCTAATGAACTAGACCCCATATATGGGAAGCGAATATCAATCATCGATTGTATGAATTATACGATACTGTTCCAGTCGGCTGTTTGCGTTGCCATGATCCATTCTTTTGCCTTGGCTGAAGAAGTTGCTACTTTTTCGACCATTCCGGTGGAGTTGGGCGAAAGTCAGGAATCCATTATACGGAAGGCTGCTCAGGTTGTCCCGACATCCAACCAGCTGGATGCTCTCAAAAACGAGTTTATCGCTTTTATTAACATGGGCCCCAATACATTCACCTGTAAGGAATGGGGGGATGGGAAGGAAGATCCGAAAGTTTTTGACCTGAAGACGCTTGATACCGATCAATGGTGCCGGGTGATGAAGACGGCGGGCATGAAGATGGTTATCATGACTGTCAAACACCACGATGGGTTTTGCCTGTGGCAAACCCGGTATACCGACCACGGCATGATGTCGAGTAACTTTGAAAATGGAAAGGGAGATATTCTTCGAGAACTGGTTCAGTCATGCCAAAAGTACGGATTGAAGCTGGGTATTTATGTTTCTCCGGCAGATTTGTATCAGATGGAAAACCCTCAAGGGCTGTACGGCAATGGCAGCAAAGCTACCAAGAGGACAATTCCCAGGAATGTTCCGGGGCGTCCCTTCAAGAGTACGGAGAAATTTGAATTTGAGGTCGATGACTACAATGAATATTTCCTGAACCAGCTCTATGAATTGCTGACGGAGTACGGCCCCGTGAACGAGTTGTGGTTTGATGGCGCCCATCCCAAGAGCAAGGGTGGGCAGAAGTACAATTATACCGCGTGGAAGGAATTGATCCATAAGCTGGCCCCAAAGGCTGTGGTTTTCGGGCGCGAGGATATTCGCTGGTGCGGCAATGAAGCCGGAGGAACGCGCGCTTCCGAATGGAATGTGATCCCCTACCAGTTTGACCCGCTGACGTCACAGCAATTCCCGGATATTACGGACAATGACATTGCCAGCCGGGAAAAACTCTACGCAGCCAAGTTCCTGCACTACCAGCCGACGGAAGTGAATACCTCGATTCGCGAGGGCTGGTTTTATCGCGACGATACCAACCAGAAGGTGCGCAATGCCGACGATGTGTTCGATATCTATGAGCGCGCCGTCGGGGGCAATTCCGTGTTCTTGCTGAATATCCCGCCGAATCGCGAGGGGAAATTCTCTCCGGCAGACGTCCAGTGCCTGGAGGAAGTGGGGCAACGCATTCGCGAAACCTACGGAACGGATCTTCTGAAGGGTGCCCAGGGTGATGTTGCTCTGCTGGATGATGATCTCGATACTTTTGTTCAGTTGCCGGGTTTGTCTGGTGAACTCATCCTGAGTATGTCTCATCCGGTGACGATCAACCGCCTGGTGCTTCAGGAGGCCATTGCCAAATGCGGTGAACGCGTGGAAGAACATGCCGTGGATGCCTGGATTGATGGAGCCTGGAAGGAAATTGCCCAAGCGACCAACATCGGTTACAAACGGATTCTGCGTTTCCCTGACGTGACGACGGACAAGATTCGCGTGCGTGTACTTCAATCTCGCAGCGTGCCTCCCGGCATCGCCAAAGTTTCTGCGCACTTTTACAAGAACCGTCCGCCGCAATTGCAGGTTACGGTAAGTAGGGAGAATAGGGTGACGCTGGAATCAGTCCGCCATCAGTTCGGGTGGAAATCCCATGGACAGGATGCGGCGAAGAATCTTGGCGGCACGATGGTAATTCACTACACGGTTGACGGTACGGATCCTACGGCTTCATCTCCCGTGTATAAGGCTCCCTTCACGATGGATTGCGGGATGCTGAAGGCCCTGGCCATTGCTGGCGGGCAGGCTGGCCCCGTATTCAAGGAAATCGTCGGTTATCCGAAGGGCGATTGGACGCTGGCGAAGTCATCCGGGCAGGAGCCCGGACATGAAGCCGACAAAGCTTTCGATGGCAATGACCAGACGTATTGGACGACTCCGCCCGGGCAATCTCCTCATTTCCTGGAACTCGATCTGGGTACCGAACGTCTCTTGAGCGGCTTTGCCTATACCCCGCAGAAGGAGAATGCCAAGGGGATGATGGAACGCGGCGTCATTAAGACGAGCCAGGACGGCAAAAGCTGGTCGGTGCTGGAAAACTTCGAATTCGGCAACCTGATCAATGATCCGACGAAGCGCGAACATTTCTTCAAGAAAAAGGTCAAGGCCCGGTACATCCGGGTGGAAGCTACCGGGATCGCAGCCGGAGGCAAGGAACTGAGCATCGCGGAACTATCCCTGTTCTAGCAGTGCTATCCCAGATTTTTCTTATGACAACGATACGACACATACTATCAACAGCCATTCTGGCAGGCGCATTGAGTTATGCGTCGATGGCGGACATTCCGCTCCAGGGTACATGGAATTATGCTTTGGACCCCGATGACAAAGGTGTTCAGGAACAATGGTTCGGCAAAAAGCTGGATCATGTGTTAACGCTCCCGGGCTCGATCCAGAGCCAGGGCATCGGAGAAAACGTGGGGCCCAATACACCGTGGGTCGGCAACAAGAGGGATACCAAGTCTGTATTGGGGGATCCCGTGTACAAAAAATATGCGCAGCAGGGCGGGGACATCCCATACAAAGTACCTTCCTGGCTGCAACCGGACAAATATTATCAGGGCGTTACCTGGTTCCAGAGAGAAATTGACCTTCCCGCTTCATCATCGGGTGAGTGGATGGTAGAACTGGAACGGACGCACTGGGAGACATCTCTTTATGTGGACGATCAGTTCGTTGGCAGCCGGGATTCGCTTGGTACGCCCCATCGTTACCTGCTCAAGGGGTTGACACCGGGGAAACACCGGCTGACGGTGCGGGTGGATAACCGCGTACACATCCCTGTCGGTATTGATGCGCACAGCGTTTCCGACCATACGCAGAGCAATTGGAACGGCATCGTCGGCAGAATGGCGATCAATGCACTTCCTCCTGCTCGCGTGGAAGATGTCCGGCTGACTCCGTCCGTGAAAGGCAAGTCCGTCCAGATGGATGCTTCCGTCAGGAAGAATCCCGTCCGGGCGAGCAAGGTTCTTGTAGAAGTGGTGACGGAAGATGGACGGAGAATCGGCGATCCTGTGGAATTACAGGTGGAACAGGGCGAGGGGACGGCGCAGGTACAGGCCAACTTGATCCTCGGCGACAAGGCCGAGCTTTGGGACGAGCACAATCCCGTGTGTTACTATGTCCGGACGACTATCGGTGAAGGCCGGGATGCCGATGTGAAGAAGACGGTTTTTGGCCTTCGCGAGTTCAAGGTGGATGGTACGCGTTTTGTTATTAATGGGAAACCGGTTTTCTTGCGCGGTACGCTGGAATGCTGTGTCTTCCCGAAGACGGGGTATCCTGCTACGGATGTAGCTTCCTGGGAAAAAATGTTCAAAATAGCCCGGGAGTATGGACTCAACCACATCCGCTTCCATTCCTGGTGTCCACCGGAGGCTGCCTTTGAGGCTGCGGACAAGTTGGGATTGTATTTGCAGGTGGAATGCGGAGCCTGGAGCATGGTGGTCGGCGATGATCCCAAACTCAATAACTGGGTGCGCGAAGAAGGAGACCGCATTCTTAAGGAATACGGCAACCACCCTTCATTCTGTCTGATGGCTTATGGGAACGAACCCGGCGGTAATAATCTTGTGAACTATCTGGCGAATCTCGTCGATAGCTGGAAGAAGGCAGACTCGCGCCGCGTTTACACGGGGGCCGCCGGGTGGCCGTATCTGGGAAACGCCGATTACTGGAATGCTCCGGATCCTAGAATCCAGGGCTGGGGAGCCGGACTCCGTAGCCGGATCAATGCCCAGCCGCCGACGTTTGACTATGACTTCCGCGACATCATCAAGAAGAACATGCCCACAGTCAGTCATGAAATTGGCCAGTGGTGTGCCTTCCCCGACTTCAAGGAAATTGCCCAGTACACGGGCGTTTTGAAGGCGAAGAATTTCGAGCTGTTTCAGGAAGTTCTTTCCAACAAGGGAATGGCCGATTTGGCGGACGAGTTTCTTTTTGCCTCTGGCAGGCTTCAAACGCTCTGCTACAAGGCGGATATCGAAGCCGCCCTGCGCACGCCGGACATGGGCGGATTCCAGCTTTTGGGCCTGACGGATTTTCCTGGTCAGGGTTCGGCTCTGGTCGGAACCTTGAATGCCCAATGGGGCTCCAAGGGCTATGTCGATGCGCAGGAGTACCGGACGTTCTGCAGCGACACCGTGCCTCTGGTGCGTTTCCCGCGCATGATCTGGCACAACAACGAAACCTTGGAAGTCCCGGTGGAGATTGCCCATTTCGGCAAGGAAACCCTGAAGGGAGCCTCGGTGGAGTGGAAGGCATCATGTCGAGACGGCAAGGTGGTGGCTTCCGGTCAATTCTCCAGCGATATCCCCTTGGGAAATGCTAATCAGGTTGGAAAGATTTCATTCCCTCTGTCTCAGATTGCAGATCCCGCATGCCTGACAGTGGAGGTGAGCGTCAAGGATGCTTCCGGAGCATCCGTCCAGGGGCGCAATATGTGGAACATCTGGGTGTATCCGGCCACACTTCCCGAGGTGAAGGATATGCCTTATGTGACGCATTGTTTCGATCAGAAGACTAGGGAACACCTGGCTCAGGGCGGAAAGGTACTCCTCTCCTTGAAGAAAGGCTCTCTCGCTCCGCAGAATGGCGGCAACATCGCCGTCGGATTCTCATCGATCTTCTGGAACACGGCCTGGACGAACAATCAGGCTCCGCACACGCTCGGCGTGTACTGCAATCCCAAACATCCGGCTTTGGCGGCATTCCCCAACGACGGCTATTCCGACTGGCAGTGGTGGGACATCGTGCATGACAGCCAGGCCATCGTGATGGATTCCCTGCCGAAATCGTATCGCCCCATCATCCACTACATCGACGACTGGTTCATCAACCGGAAGCTGGGGCTACTCATGGAAATGAAGGTCGGGAATGGCAAATTGATCGTCTGTGGCGCGGATCTCGACAAGGATTTGGACAAACGCCCCGGCGCACGCCAATTCCGCCACAGCATCCTGCAATACATGGCTTCCGCGGATTTTAACCCATCCCAGGAACTGACCGTCGAGGATTTGGAAAAACTGCTCCCTTCTTCACCCGTCAAAAACAAGTAATCTCACGAGGCATATCCGCTATGATAAAAGATAGTATGTTTGTAAGGACACTTGTGGGTTGTGCATGCGCAGCATGTTTTGCATGTACTTTACTGGCAGCTGAAGATCAAAATATTCCACGCCCCAAGGCAATCATTTATTTTTATGCGGATGATCTGGGATACGGCGATACGGGGTGTTATGGAGCAACAAAAATCCCTACACCCCATATCGATAAACTGGCGGAACAGGGAGTGAGATTTACCAATGCCCACAGTACGACATCCGTTTGTACCCCTTCCCGTTATGCTGTGATGACGGGGGAGTACCCGTGGAGAAAAAAGGGAGTCCATATTCTTCCGGGTGACGCTCCTCTCATTGTTCCAACGGCAGACAGGAGAATGACCCTGCCTTCGATGTTGAAGAAGGCAGGGTATAAAACATGTGCTGTTGGAAAATGGCATTTGGGGCTGGGCAATGGAGAAATCGACTGGAACAAACCCATTTCTCCGAATCCCAGGGATGTCGGTTTTGATGAAAGTTATATCATGGCCGCAACGGCTGATCGCGTCCCTTGCGTATATATCAGGAATGGGATTGTCGAGAATTTGGATCCCGATGATCCCATAGAAATCAGTTATAAAAAGAAAATCCCGGGTGTTCCCACAGGAAGAGAACATCCTGAAGCCTTAAGGTATTCATGCAATAATCAGCACATGGATACGATCATTAACGGCATTAGCAGAATTGGATTCATAAAAGGGGGAAAATCCGCTTTATGGAAGGATTGCGACCTTGCGGATGACCTGACCAATGAGGCCATTGCTTTTATCGAAAAAAATAAAGAGACACCGTTCTTCCTGTATTTTGCCACCAATGATATTCATACGCCCAGAGACCCCCATGGACGTTTTCTCGGCAAGAGCCAGTGTGGGATCCGGGGTGATGCGGTTGTCCAATTGGATGATTGCCTGGGGCGGATTGTCCAGGCTTTGGAAAAGGCAGGTATTAAAAACGATACTTTGATCATCTTCTCCAGTGACAACGGGCCGGTTGTGATTGACGGATATTACGATGGTGCCTTGAAAGATCTGAACGGACATCGACCGTCCGGCCCGTGGAAAGGTGGCAAATATAGTCTGGATGAAGGGGGAACGAGGGTACCGTTCATTGTATCATGGCCGGGACATACTGCTGATGGTACGACGAGTGATGCCCTTATTTCCCAAATGGATTTGGCCGCATCACTGGCTGCTCTCACCCGGCAGACTTATCCGGACGGAGTTTTCCCCGATAGCCAAAATTTGATGTCAACCCTTCTGGGACAAAAGAAGCAGGGAAGAAAGAATCTTGTGGAACAGGCTCTTAGCGAGACTCGGTTAGCCATGGTTTCCGGAGATTATAAATACATTCCCTCTTCTTCTGACAACAGGGCTAAAAAGAAGTCTTCCGATGCCATCCTTTACATCCTTAAGAATGATCCGGGAGAAACAGATAATATCGCCAAAAAATACCCTGAACTCGTGCAAAAAATTCATGAAGAGTTTCTTCATGAATTAGGGACGAAATGACCAACGGTATTGGTGGAGTATTGTGTTGCTTTTTCGCTGAGTCGTGATATGTGAGTGATTTAATGATTAAGCATGTTTTCACAGTGTGCATGCTGGCGTGTTTACTGGCATGTACAGGTAATGCCGGGGAGTATTCTTCCGACTGGAAGGCCTTTGAACAGGAAGTGGATGCCAAATATCCATTTTTTGAGCTGAAGAAAATCGGCAGCGACTGGAAGAAGGCAAAACGCAAACTGAAGGACAAGGCCGACCAGGCACGGAATGATGAAGAGTTTTTGAAGGTGGTAATGGAGGCTCTGGGTGTTTTGCGCGATGGACACGCGGGGTTTCAGAAAACCCGCTCCCCCATTCCCGCCAGAGAGCCGGAATATGCGTTGCCGCTCACGCTGGTGCCAGCCATCAACAAGCAGGTGGTCATTGCGGATGCTTCCCCGGAAGTGCTGAAAAACCTGCCTCCGGGAACACTGGTTCGCAGTATTGACGGAGTACCTGCCCGAAAATTTCTGGATACCAAGACGGAGGAAACATGGAAGCAGGGCGGTGGCTTTTCCAGTCCCCAGCGTGCGGCTGTATTCGTCTATCGCCAGCCCTTGGCTTCACAAAAAATCTCGGAACACAAACTCGTCGTCAGCGACGGAAAGCGCGATCGTACCATCACCTTGAAAAATGATTGGGAAGCGAAGGGATGGAATCATACCTACCACATGCCCAGGCTGGACCGTGGCGAGGGCTTCTGCTCATACACCCGGCTTCCCAGCGGCGTGGGATACATGTATCTTCGCCGCATCCGTGGGAAGGAAACCCTGCAAGGCGTTCGTGCAGCCCTGAGCAAATTCCCGGATACCAAAGGGTGGATTATCGACTTACGCGGCAATGGAGGGGGTAATTATAGTTCGGAGTTGCCTGCGGCATTGGTGGAGACCAAGCTCCCCCTGGCAGTAATTATCGATGCCGGCTGCATGTCGGCAGGCGAGACTTTGGCTCGCGATTTGAAGAATGGTGCTGGTGCAAAGTTGTTCGGGTCTACAACTGCGGGTGCTTCCAGTGCCAAATATACTTGGAGTTTTCCTAGTGGCGTAGCTACCTTGATTTTGTCTCAGCGGAGTCGTGGCGGTTTGAATGGGAAGCCCATTGAGTTTTTCGGAATAGCTCCTGACGTTCCAATTGAAGCCGACCCAGCGGAACTGGCCCGTGGTGAAAACAGCGAGATCAAGGCTGCGGAGAATTTCGTGTTGAAAAAATGAATCAGTCTCATTGTTGGAAATCATAATTAACGTACAATTAACAATAATTGCCCATATGATTTGCTGGAAATGATACGTATATTTTTATTGTATAGTTTGTTGTGATTTTTTTGCCTGGAGTAATTTTTGGATAGTGCGTTTCGTGACATTATGGATGTGACACGACGACCGAATTGAATACTATGCCAGTGACTGATGTCGCTACTGGTATAGTTAAGGGTACCTGTTGAATCTACTCAGTAGGAGGTAGTGCGTGAACGCTCCTTTTATAAGGCCTGATGAGGGAGAAGAGGATCAAGGCGAAGACGGCTCCGGCGGTATCGCAGAGCATGTCTTTTTGCGCATCCCAGATGTCGCCTTGCGCTCCGAGGATTTCGAGACCGTTTTCACCTCCATCAAAGACGGCATAAATCCATTCGAAAATTTCGTATCCGGCGGCGACAGCCATGATGGAGCTGAGGGAGAAGACCAGTGCTACCGGCAGGGTGAGCTTGCAGGTACGAGTAAGCCATTCGGCAATGGGGAAGGCGTATAGACCGATGAGGAAGTGGCTGATGCGATCAAAATGGTTACGTGGGGTGTCCAGCAGATCGGAGAACCATTGGAAGGGAACGTTGGCAAATGTGTAATGAGCGCCGATCGTATGCCAGAAGAGCCATGCGAAGATCAGAATACGACTTGTCGCACTGAAACGGAACCGGCTGTCGATGAAGAGAAACAGGATGAAGATGACTTCTGCCGGGGCAAATTCAATATACCAGACGCTGCGCATGACCGGTTCCCATCCCGACCATATGGAAAGGATGACGAACATGAGGGAGAGAATGACCGTAAATAATCTGCTCATTAAGGAAAAGGTTAACCGATACGACGACGGAATCCAATTTCCAAATTGTCCGGAGGAAAAAAGAAGAGTCAACTATAATTCAGAAATAGACAAATGGGGGCTACTCGCCCCCAATCCCC